>Ga0207933_1000262_pt1 | contig 55051 bp, 51 predicted proteins | sample NGESurdeep092012_4_FD_184488 | JGI IMG/M metagenome (GOLD analysis project Ga0207933, IMG submission 184488) | Arctic peat soil microbial communities from Barrow, Alaska - NGEE Surface sample F53-3 deep-092012 (SPAdes) | ecosystem: Environmental > Terrestrial > Soil > Wetlands > Peat ...
TCTAGCGGCTTGAATACGTCGTACATTGCCAGCAGCGAAGAGATGGTGACGACCGCGGCGGCGCCGATGAGACCGAGCGCGAGCGAATAGAACGGCAGCGGCGCAAACCCAAGATGCACCATGGTGCCGTTGATCAGGCCCCAGCCGATCAGCCCGAACAGCGCCAGCAGCGGCGCTTCCTGCGCGCGCGCGGTGAACGCGAAGATATAACGGGCGGCGATGTAGCCGGTGTAGAAATAAACGAAGCGAGCGGCGATTTCGTCCGGCACCATCCAGCCGGTTTCCAGATGCGAGATTTCGAGCGCTGCGCCGGCGAGCCAGATAATCGGCCACGGCACGCGTTTGGTCAGCTTCACGAAAATAAAGAAGATCGGCAGCAGATAGATGAACCAGAGCGTGCCGAACGGATCGATCAGCGACAGCAGATAAAGCCGCGCGACTTCCATCGCGCCGTGCTCGATGGCGATGCCGTGTGCCTTGAACGCGAACTGGATCGTCATCCACAGCAGATAGAAATAGAAGAAATGCACGACCTTGCGGTCGAGATAAGTGCGCCAATCGCGATTGATGACGTTGGCGAGGAATAACCCCGAGATCATGAAGAAGTCGGGCATGCGGAAGGGCCGCGCGAATTCGACCAGCGGATGCAGCCAGCCGTTTTGGCCGGCGGCGGCCTCGACGCCGAGCGTCGAATGCATCATCACCACGAAGACGATGCAGAAGCCCTTGGCGTAGTCGACCCAGTCGACGCGGCCATTATGCATTCCGTTGAGAGATGTGTTTTGCATTTTATCGACCCCGTTCATGATCGGGATATGACAGGGCTTTATTTCATTCATCTTTACGCGCTCGAATAAACTAGGTCCGTTTTGGTCCGGCTCGCCTGATGCGAATGGCTCTGCTATGGAAAGGCCGCGGCGCAAGTCGCGATCCGTTAACCATCTTCAGCGTCGGACAAAAGTTAAATGCGCGTTGCCATGATCGGCTCAGGTTATGTCGGCCTCGTTTCCGGGGCGTGCTTTGCCGATTTCGGCCACGCCGTGACCTGCGTCGACAAGGACAAGGCCAAGATCGATGCGCTGAATTCCGGCGCGGTGCCGATCTATGAGCCGGGTCTAAGCGAACTGGTGACGGCGAACGCGAAAGCCGGCCGGCTGACGTTCACGACCGATCTCAAGGCCGCCGTCAGCCAGGCCGACGCCGTGTTCATCGCCGTCGGTACGCCGTCTCGGCGCGGAGATGGGCATGCCGATTTGTCATTCGTTTACGACGCGGCGCGCGAAATCGCGGCATCGCTCGATGGCTTTACCGTGGTGGTGACCAAATCGACCGTGCCGGTCGGCACCGGCGACGAGGTCGAGCGCATCATCGGCGAGACGCGGACAGGCGCTGACTGCGCGGTGGTGTCGAACCCGGAGTTTTTGCGTGAAGGCGCCGCCATCCAGGATTTCAAGCATCCCGACCGCATCGTCATCGGCAGCGATGACGCGCGCGCGCGCGACGTGATGACGGAGCTTTACCGCCCGCTGTATCTCAATCGCTCGCCGTTGTTGTTCACCGACCGTCGCACGGCCGAACTGATCAAATACGCGGCCAATGCCTTTCTCGCGACCAAGATCACCTTCATCAACGAGATCGCCGATCTGGCCGAGAAAGTCGGCGCCGACGTGCAGGAGATCGCGCGCGGCATCGGTCTCGACAACCGCATCGGCGGAAAGTTTCTGCACGCCGGTCCCGGCTATGGCGGCTCGTGCTTTCCGAAGGACACGCTGGCGCTGTTGAAGACCGGGCAGGACAATGGCGCCCCGTTGCGCATCGTCGAAGCGGTGGTGTCGGTCAACGACGCGCGCAAGCGCGCCATGGCGCGCAAGGTTTCGCATGCGCTAGGCGGCGACATGCGCGGCAAGACCATCGCGGTACTGGGACTGACCTTCAAGCCGAACACCGACGACATGCGCGAGGCGCCGTCGATTCCGCTGATCGCGGCCTTGCAGGACATGGGCGCGACCGTGCGCGGCTACGATCCGGTCGGAATGGAGCAGGCGAAATCGTTTCTGTCGGGTGTGACTTACGCGGCCGATGCCTATGAATGCGCCCAGGGCGCTTCGGCGCTGGTGATCGTGACCGAATGGGAGCAATTCCGCGCGCTCGATTTCGCGCAGCTCAAGGCCGTGATGGAGCGCCCGGTGCTGGTCGACCTGCGCAACATTTACCGCGCCGACGAGGTCGAGCGGCACGGGTTTGTCTATGAGAGCGTCGGGCGGGGGAAGAAAACTTGATGCTGCGTCCGCGCCGCCACAAAAGTTGTCATGCCCCGCGAAGGCGGGGCATCCAGTAATCTCCGCCATTGCGATAAAATAGATGTCTTCGCTTACTGGATCATCCGCCTTCGCGGATGATGACGGCTGAGAATAATGCGCACCTTCCCGACTCCACTTCCGATCGACGACGCGCTGCCGCGTCTCATTGCCGCCTTGGGCAAGAGCAACGCCGCCGTGCTGGTGGCGCCGCCCGGCGCCGGCAAGACCACGCGCGTGCCGCTTGTTTTGCTCGACGAGGATTGGACCAAAGACAAGAAAATTCTTGTGCTGGAGCCGCGAAGGCTTGCCGCGCGCGCGGCGGCCGCGCGCATGGCGGCGACCTTGGGCGAGCAGGTCGGCGACACGGTCGGCCTGCGCGTCCGCTTCGGCTCGAAGATTTCCAGGCGCACGCGCATCGAGGTCATCACCGAAGGCGTGTTCACGCGGCTGGTGCTGGACGATCCTTCGCTCGAAGGCATCGCTGCCGTATTGTTCGACGAATTTCACGAACGCTCGCTCCACGCCGATCTCGGGCTTGCGTTTGCCAGAGAGGTGCAGGAGGGCCTGCGCGACGATCTCAAGGTACTGGTAATGTCGGCGACGCTCGACGGCGCGCGCGTCGCCGCGCTGCTGAACGGCGCGCCGGTGGTCGAAAGTGAGGGGCGCGCTTTTCCAGTCGAGACGCGCTACCTCGGCCGCGATCCGCGCGAGCGGATCGAGCGGCCGGTGGCGGACGCCGTGCAGCGCGCGCTGCGCGCCGATCCCGGCTCCGCGCTGGTGTTTCTGCCGGGCGCGGCCGAAATCCGCCGAACCGAAACTTTGCTCAGGGAACAGGTGCGCGATCCGAACGTGGACATCGTCGCGCTTTTCGGTGCGCTCGATGCGCGCGAGCAGGACCGCGCCATTTCGCCCGCGCCCGCTGGTCGCCGTAAAGTGGTGCTGGCGACGTCGATCGCGGAAACCTCGCTCACCATCGAAGGCGTGCGCATCGTCATCGACTCCGGGCTGGCGCGGGTGCCGCGTTACGAGCCCGATGTTGGCCTGACGCGGCTTGAGACCGTGCGCGTCTCGCGCGCCGCCGCCGACCAGCGGCGCGGCCGCGCCGGCCGCACCGAGCCGGGCGTCTGTTATCGCCTGTGGGAAGAGCCGCAGACGGGTTCGCTGGAAGCCTATACACGCCCGGAAATTCTTTCCGCCGATCTGTCGAGCTTCGTGCTCGACCTGGCGCAATGGGGCGCCAGTGATCCTTCCAAGCTCGCTTTCATCGATCCGCCACCGCAAGCGGCGATGAATGAGGCGCGCGCGCTGCTTACCGAACTGGGCGCGCTCGACGTGCAAGGGCGCATCACCGACGAGGGCCGCAAGCTGCGCGCGCTGCCGTTGCCGCCGCGCTTGGCGCGCATGGTGGTCGATGCCGGCGAAGCAGGCGCAGGCGAACAAGCCGCGGCGATTGCCGCGGTGCTGACCGAGCGCGGGCTCGGCGGCGACGACGCCGATCTGTCGCACCGGCTCGATCAATTCCGCCGCGAACGCTCGCGCCGCGCGGAAGATGCAAGGACGATGGTGAAGCGGTGGAGCGATCTTTCTTATCCCTCCCCTGCAAGGCGAGGGTCAGGGGGAGGGATAAGCAGCACCGGCGCAATTCTCTCGCTCGCCTATCCTGACCGTGTGGCGAAAAATCGCGGCAGCGGCGGTGCGTTCCTGTTGGCGAACGGGCGGGGCGGGCAGGTCGATCCGGCTTCGACGCTTTCGCGCGAGCCTTTCCTCGTGGTGGCCGAACTGACCGGCGCCGCTGTGTCGAGCCGCATCGTGCTGGCGGCGGCGATCGCGCTGGAAGAAATCGAAGCGCGCTTTGCGGACAAGATCGAGGACCGCGACACCGTGACCTTCGATGCAAACTCCGCCTCGCTGCGCGCGCGCCGTTCGCGCCGGTTGGGTTCGCTCATGCTGGCCGAACAGATCAAACAGGTAGCACCCGATACTGAAACTGCGCGCATTCTGGCGCAGGGCATTGCCGGGCTCGGCATAGATCGGCTCGACTGGAGCAAGGCGGCGCTGCAATTCCGCACCCGCGTCGGCTTCCTGCGCAAAGCGGAAGGCGATGAATGGCCCGATCTGAGTAACGAAGGTCTCGTGCGCAGCACGGCGGAATGGCTGGAGCCTCTGCTCGCCGACAAGACCGCGCGCGGCCAGCTATCCGCCGGTGAATTGTTCGATGCCGTCAGCAACCTGGTGCCGTGGAATCTGCGCCGCAGGCTCGACAGCGAAGCGCCGACGCATTTCACCGCGCCGACCGGTACGCAGGTCGCGGTCGACTACGAAGCCGAACAGGGGCCGACGATTTCGATCCGGGTACAGGAATTGTTCGGGCTGTCGCAGCATCCGTCGCTGGCGGCGGGCCGCATCCCGTTGGTGATCGAATTGCTCTCGCCCGGTCATAAACCGGTTCAGATCACCCGCGATTTGCCCGGCTTCTGGCGCGGCAGCTATGCCGACGTAAAAACCGAGATGCGCGGACGCTACCCGCGCCATCCCTGGCCGGACGATCCGGCACAAGCGGCGCCGACCCGCCGTGCCAAACCGCGCGGCACTTAAGCCGCGCGGGGCCAAGAAAAGTCGCGCGGGACGTGAAGGTTTTAACCCTCCGCTCACCATGCGCGGTATCGCGATGCGTGCGTTAAGCCTGCGTTCGCCACGCTTGTGGCATCTTGACGCGCATGATCCGTCTATTTCTGATCGTCGCGTCCGTGGTCCTGATCGCCGGTGGCTATGCCGTCCGCTATCTCGAACATGTGCTCGATGCTTCCAAGCCGACCGCGGCGGCGGTGCAGATCGACGAGCCGCGTGCGCCGGTGCATTCCGGCCGCACCCTGACGCTGACCACCGGGCGTGACGGCCATTACGAGGCGGAGGCCCGCATTTTGGGCCGCCCCATCGACTTCATCGTCGATACCGGTGCGTCGCTGGTGATCCTGCGCGCCTCGGATGCCGCTCGCATCGGCATCCGCCCGATGCGCAACGAGTACACGGCGACCGTTTCCACCGCCAACGGCAAGATCAACGCCGCGCGCGCCACGCTCGACCGCGTCGAACTCGGCGGCATCACAGTCCGTGACGTGCCGGCGCTGGTGCTGCCGGACGAGGCGCTCTGGCGCAATCTGCTCGGCATGTCGTTTCTGTCGAAGCTCAGGCGCTATGAGGTCGCGAACGGCCGCCTGGTGCTGGAGCAATAGACGCGCATATCCCCATTTCGTGAGCGACGACGGACCGCTTTGCGCCCGCGCGGCGTTAGGCTATGGAGTTCGCACACTGCCAATTTTCGAGGATCTGATGTTTCCGAAGCCGAAATCCGCGCTCACCCCAAATACCTATGAATATGAATCATCGCCGCTGGTGAAGCCGACCGGCTTTCGCGAATACGACGCGCGCTGGCTCTTGGAAAAAGAGATCAACCTGATGGGCGTGCAGGCGCTCGGCATGGGCCTCGGCACGCTGATCAAGGAAATGGGCGTGAAGCCGGAAATTATCACCGGCCACGACTTCCGCTCCTATTCGGCCTCGGTGAAGATGGCGCTGGTGTCGGGCCTGATGGCGGCCGGCTGTAAAGTGCATGACATCGGCCTGGCGATCACGCCGATGGCTTATTTCGCCCAGTTCGATCTCGACTTGCCCTGCGTCGCCATGGTCACCGCCTCGCATAACGACAATGGCTGGACCGGCGTGAAGATGGGCGCCAACCGCCCGCTTACTTTCGGTCCGAATGAAATGAAGCGGCTGAAGGACATTGTGCTGGAGGCGAAATTCAAACTGTCGAGCGACGGCGGCTATGTGTTCGTCGAGAATTTTCCGGCGCGCTACATCGCCGACGTGACCAAGCGCGGCAAGATCAAACGCAAGCTCAAGGTCGTGGCGGCTTGCGGCAACGGCACCGCCGGCGCGTTCGCGCCCAAAGTGCTGGAGGCGGTCGGCTGCGAGGTGGTGCCGCTCGACTGCGAACTCGATCACACTTTCCCGCGCTACAATCCCAACACCGAAGACATGAAGATGCTGCACGCCATGCGCGACGCGGTGCTGATCAATGCCGCCGATGTCGGCCTCGGCTTCGACGGCGATGGCGACCGCTGCGGCGTGGTCGACAATGAGGGCGAGGAAATCTTCGCCGACAAAGTCGGCGTCATGCTGGCGCGCGACATGTCGAGCCTGCATAAGAACTCAACTTTTGTCGTCGACGTGAAATCGACCGGCCTCTTCATGACCGATCCGGTGTTGAAGGCGAACGGCGCCAAGACCGATTATTGGAAGACCGGCCACTCCTACATTAAGCGGCGCGTCAACGAACTGGGCGCGGTCGCCGGCTTCGAGAAGTCCGGGCATTTCTTTTTCAACAAGCCATTCGGCCGCGGCTATGACGACGGCATGATCTTCGCGCTCGCGGTCTGCGACATGCTCGACCGTAATCCGGGAAAGAGCATGGCCGACTTGCGCAAGGCGCTGCCGAAGACCTGGGGTTCGCCGACCATGGCGCCGCATTGCGACGACGAAAAGAAATACGGCGTGGTCGATTCGGTGGTGAAGCATTTCGAGGCGATGCAGAAAGACGGCCGCAAGTTCTGCGGCCAGCCGATCCGTGACCTGGTGACGGTCAACGGCGTGCGCGTCACGGTCGAGGATGGCACCTGGGGCCTGGTGCGCGCCTCGTCGAACAAGCCCGAGTTGGTGGTCGTGGTCGAAAGTCCGGTGTCGGACGAGCGCATGCGAGACATGTTCCGCTCGGTCGACAGCGTGCTCAAGACCTATCCGGAAGTCGGGCAGTATAACCAGACGCTGTAGGCGCTAGCCCCAGAACCGTCCCGTTCCGCCAATTATCACCACAATCAGCCCGACCGGCAGGTTGATGGCGATGATCACGCGGATGCGCGAAAGCAGCAGTCCGGCGGTGGCGAAGTCGTTTCCATCGACCGCGCGTTTGAATTTCAGCCAAGGGCCGTGGAACAGGTAGACGTAAAGCAACACCATCAACCAGGCGCCGGCCTGCATCAGATTGATGTAAAGCGGCGCGCCGTGGAAGCCGCCGAAGGTGGTGAGCAGCATATAATAGCCGCTCGCGAGCAGCAGGATCACTGAGACCCAGACCCATGGGAAGAATTTGGCGAAGAAATTGCGCCACAGTGTGAGCCGTTGTGGCGCTTCGAGCGCGCCCACCGCCGGCCGCAGGCAGACATAGGCTGCGAACATGCCGCCGACCCAGACGGTCGCGCCGAGGATGTGAAAGGCGAGGGCGATGGTGGTGGGGAGCATGTGCGGGCTCGCTAGTTTGAGTGCCTGGCAGGAATGCTAGCACAGACGCGTAGCCTTCGGTACAAACCAAGGCATGCGCATTGCCATTCTCGGCGCCGGCCCGGCCGGCCTTTATCTCGGCTTCCTGATCAAGCGGCGCGCGCCCGACGCCGACGTCACCATCATCGAGCAGAATCCGGCCGACGCCACCTTCGGCTTCGGCGTGGTGTTCTCCGACCGCGCGCTTGAGTTCCTGCGCGAAGATGACGAGGAAACTTATGCGGCGATCGCGCCGCATATGGAATCCTGGCGCGACATGACGCTGAACCTCAAGGGCGAGCGTATCGTCATCGATGGCATCGGCTTTGCCGCGGTCGGGCGGCTCAAGCTGTTGCAATTGTTGCAGGAGCGCGCGGCGTCGGTGCGGGTGACGGCGGTCTATGGTTGCGCGGTAAAGTCGCTCGATGAGTTGAGCGATTTCGATCTCGTCGTCGGCGCCGACGGAGTGAATTCGCTGGTGCGTAGCACGCACGCGCAGGCCTTCGGCGCGAGCGCGCGGCAGTTGAGCAACCGCTTCGCCTGGTTCGGCACGACGAAGCGCTTCGAGACGCTGACGCAGACTTTCGTTGAAACCGACCACGGATCGTTCAATGCGCATCATTATCGCTACGAGCCGGGCAGAAGCACTTTTATCGTCGAGGTGGATCAGGCGACCTTTGCGCGCGCAGGCTTCGCGCGGATGAGCGAAGTGGACGTGAAGAGTTTATGCGAACGCGTTTTTGCCGAAGCGCTGTGCGACGAGCCGCTGATTTCGAATAATTCGATCTGGCGGCAGTTTCCGATCATTCACAACGAACGCTGGTCGCACGGGAAGTTCGTTTTGATCGGCGACGCTTTGCACACCGCGCATTTCTCCATCGGCTCCGGCACGCGGCTGGCGCTGGAAGATGCCATCGCGCTCGACAAGGCATTGGCCGCGCATGGCGATGTATGTGAGGCGTTCGCCGCTTATGAAGCTGCCCGCCGACCAATCCTGGAAAAGCTGGTGGCCGGCGCCAATGGCAGCGCGCAATGGTATGAGAATTTCGCCGCGCACATGAAATTGCCGCCGGATGATTTCGCGATGAGCTATATTACGCGCTCGGGCCGGATCGATATGGATCGGCTGCGGCAATCCTCGCCGCGCTTTGCCGCGCGCTACCGGTAACGTCAGCCGGATCGACCGGGCAGCTTACTCGGCGTCTGCATGCCGGCCCGGTTGACAGATCGGCCGCTTGCCTTTGTTTCGAATGAACGAAACGATCTCGGCAACGGCTTCCTCGCCGGGAAATTTAGCTTCGGCCTCGGCGAGCCGTGCCGGCATGTCGCCGTCGCCGAGAAAAATCATCCGGTAGGCGCTACGCACGGCGCGAACCGAATCGAGTCCGAAACCCCGCCGTTTCATTCCCAGCACGTTGATGCCGCTGAGGCGCGCGAAGGCGCCGCCCGCCAGACCGAAGGGGATCACGTCGCTGCGCAGGCCGCTCGCCCCCGCGATCATCGCATGGCGGCCGATGCGCGTGAATTGATGCACGCCAGTTATGCCGCCGATGAAGACGAAGTCTCCGACGACGCAATGGCCGCCCAACGTGGCGCAATTTGCAAACACGACGTTGTTTCCGACGATGCAGTCATGCGCAACGTGGCTGTTGGCCATGAAGAACCCATTGTCGCCGACTTTGGTGATGCCACCGCCGTCTTCGCTGCCGGCGTTCATCGTGACGCTTTCGCGGATGTCGCAGCCGGCGCCGATTTCCAGCCGGGTCAGAGTGCCGCGAAAGCCGAGCGACTGCGGCGGCGTCCCGAGCGAGGCGAACGGATAGATCACGGTGCCAGCGCCGATGGTGGTTTGGCCGGTGACATGGACATGCGCGATTAGCCGGCAATTGTCGCCAATCGTGACGTTGCCGCCGATGATGCAATAGGGACCGACGATCGTGCCCTTGCCGATCCTGGCTCCGCTTTCGATCTGGGCGGTCGGATGAATCACGGGTGCGCCGCCGCCGTCCGATATCGATCCGGCAGCCGCGGCGGGCGATAACACTGCTTCATTCACTTGGCGCTTCATTCACTTGGCGACCTCGGCCGAGCTGGGCTTAACGCTGAGCGGCTCACGGGCCATTTCAAGACGGCAATTTATACACTAAGTCCTGTATGGGAAGCGAAAAATCCGGCGCGGTTTTCGTCCATGAGGACTGCTGCCGATTGGCTAACCGTTGCGGCCTTCCCGGCGCATGGTCGCCAGCCCGATGCCGGTCGAGTCGAATCCGCCGTCCACGCACAGTACTTGTCCGGTCACGTAGCTCGCGCGTTCGCTGCATAAAAAGAAAATTACGTCCGCCAGTTCGGTCTCAAGTCCGTAGCGGTTGAGCGGCATGTGGTCGTGGTAATCGGCGCGGATTTCCGGGGTATGCACGGCTTTCGCCATCGCGGTATCGACCGGGCCGGGCGCGATCGCGTTGACGCGGATGCCAAGCGCGGCCAACTCAGCCGCCTGCTGCTTGGTGAGATGCGCGAGGCCCGCTTTGCTGGTGCCGTAGGCGGTGCGCAGCGTCGAAGCGCGCAGGCCGGAAATTGAGGTGATATTGACGATCGCACCGCCGCCGCCATCGCCATCGCGCATCAAGGGCGCGGCGGCCTGCGTGCAGAGAAACGGCCCGGTGAGGTTAGTCGCCATTACCTTCGACCAATCTTCGTACGTCACGTCGAGGATCGGTTTGAAGATGGCGATGCCGGCATTGTTCACGAGCGCATCGATGCGGCCGAAACGCCCGATCAGAGTCTGGAAAGCGCGGACAACGGCATCGGGCTGCGACACATCGCATTCGATCGCGATGGTGTCGTCCGGCTTGGCGATCGCCTTGTGCGTGGCGTTTAGCGTCTCGGCATTGATGTCGAGCAGCCCGACCTTGTAGCCCTCTTCGAGGAATCGTTTGGCGGTGGCGAGCCCAATCCCGCGCGCCGCGCCGGTAACGAGAGCGACTTTTGATTTGCCCGTGCTCATTTTTCCCCCGGCTCGAACACCCGCAGCGCGTTCAATCCTTCTCTTCCTTGAACGTATCGCGATAGGGGTGCGCCGGGTAGACGCCGAGCACGATCAGTTCCTTGGAGAAGAAGGCAAGCTCCTCCAGCGCGCGCACCAGCGCGGTGTCGTCGGGATGGCCCTCGACGTCGGCATAAAACTGCGTGGCGAAGAAATTGCCGCCAACCATGTAGCTTTCCAGCTTGGTCATGTTGACGCCGTTGGTGGCGAAGCCGCCCATCGCCTTGTAAAGCGCGGCCGGCAAGTTGCGCACCCGGAACACGAAAGTGGTGATGACCTTGCTCTTGTTCGTCCCAGTGCCGGGTTCGGCCCATTTCTTCTCGCGCGACAGCACGACGAAACGTGTGGTCGAATTGGCTTCGTCTTCGACATTCTCTTTCACGATGTCGAGCCCGTAAATTTCCGCGGCCAGCCGCGAGGCAATTGCCGCGCGCGTGACATCCTTGGCCTCGGCGACTTCGCGCGCCGAGCCGGCGGTGTCAGCGGCGACAACCGGCTTCAACTTCAATTCGCGGATGACATTGCGGCACTGGCCGAGCGCCATCACGTGGCTCTGCACCGTCTTGATGGTTTGCAGGCTCGCGCCCTTCGGCGCCATCAGTTGATTGCGGATCGGCAGAAACCATTCGGCGATGATGTGCAGCTTCGCCGTCGGCATCAGATGATGAATATCGGCGACCCGACCAGCCACCGAATTCTCGATCGGAATCATGCCGAGGTCGACGTCGCCGTTGCTCAGCGCCGTGAAACAATCCTCGAATGTCGGGGAGGGCACCGGCTCATAGTCCGGATAGGCTTCACGGCAGGCGAGATCGGAATTCGCGCCTGGCTCGCCCTGGAAAATGATCTTTTTCTTGGCCATCTAACCCCACCAAATACTCTTTAGCGCGTGATCTTATCCGAAAACCGGTGCCCACTTTTCGGGATCACGCGCAGGCCGGGTTCGTCGCGCAATCATTCGGGCAAGTCAACCGGCCAGCATCTTGCGCGCTTTCTCAAGCTCTTCCGGCGTATCGACGCCAAGCGGCACGCTTTGGACGACCGCGACATCGATGCGCATGCCGGCGTCGAGCGCGCGCAACTGTTCAAGCCGTTCGCGCTGCTCGTTGGCCGAAGGCGGCAGCGCGACAAAACGCTCGAGCGCCGCGCGCCGGTAAGCGTAAAGCCCGATGTGGTGATAATGTGGGCCATGGCCTTGTGCGTCGGCGCGCGTGAAAGTGCTCGCATGCATGCGGCCCGGCTTAACGAAGGCGCCTTGCACTTTCACGATATTCGGATTGCTGCGTTCGGCGGGATCGGAAATCACAGCCGCCAGCGTGGCGATATCGACCGCCGGGTCGCTAAGTGGTCCGAGCGAGGCGCGGATATCGGCTGGGTCTATGGTGGGAAGGTCGCCCTGCACATTGACGATGCAATCGATACGGCCTTCCGGGTCGAGCGCGTGCAGCGCCTCGTGGATGCGGTCGGAGCCGGAGGGGTGGCCGGCGCGCGTCATAACGGCGCGGCCTCCCGACTTTTCCACCGCTGTTTGGACGGCCTCCGAATCGGTCGCCACCACCGCTTCGCCGATGCCGGCCTCCTGCGCGCGGCGCAGGACGTGCACGATCATCGGCACGCCCGCAATGTCGGCCAAAGGCTTGCCGGGCAGCCGGGTCGAGGCCATGCGGGCCGGTATGAGAATTACGGTCTGGGACATCGGAAAAGGTGCCGCCGGCGCGCCCTCGCCGGGCATGACGAATGTCGAACTGCCAGGCGCTACGGGGCCGCGTATAACGGCGCTTATACGGGTTGCCAGAGGCGAGGCAAACCGGTATTTGACCTTCGCCGCCGGGGCCTCGGCGGACGACCCACCCCGTGCCGCTTCGCGCCCCTTTCGGGAGCCGTATTCGATGAATTCCTTCGAACTGAACAAAATCCTTGGCGCCATTCTTGGTACCTGTCTGATCACGCTCGCGCTCAGCATCGGCGCCGGGTCTATTTTCGTACCGGAAAAGCCGGCCAAGGCCGGTTACGCCATCGCGGTGAAAGAGGCCGCCGCGGACAAGACCGCCGCCAAGGAGCCGGAGCAGCCGATCGAAGTGCTGCTGGCCAAGGCCTCGGTCGAAAAGGGCCAGGCGACTGCCAAGCAGTGCCAGGCCTGTCACACCTTCGAAAAGGGCGGCCCGAACCGGGTCGGCCCCAACCTGTGGAATATCGTCGGCGACGAGCGCGGCAAGGATCGCGGCGGCTTCAACTTCTCCGCCGCCATGAAGGCCAAGGGCGGCGAGTGGACCTACGAGGAATTGAACAAGTTCCTCAAGGATCCGCGCAGCTATATCCCGGGCACGGCCATGACCTTTGCCGGCCTGTCGCGCGACAGCCAGCGCGCCGACGTGATCGATTTTCTGCACACTTTGTCGGACAGCCCAAAGCCGCTGCCGAAGGTGGCGGAAGGTGGCGCTGCCCCGGAAGGCGGCAAACCAGCCGAAGCCAAGCCCGCGGCGGGCAAGCCGGCCGAAGCGCCGAAAGCGGCGCCGGCACCGGCCCCGGCGAAGTAGCCGAATTAGTTCATACGAATGCAGCGGCCGGGCCCAGTGCCCGGCCGTTCGCGTTGGCGTGGGGAACATGGCGTTGCGGCGGGACGCCGCTGGTAGCGGATCGAAAAACCGACATAATCACCCGCGATCTGTGGTTCGTTCGTTTTCGCATAGTGTCGCAAGGATTGTTCCTTCCATGCATTTTTCCCGCCGTTCGCTGCTCCGCGCCACCGCCGCTACGCTTGCAACGCCGGCTTTGGGTGCGCTTGCCATAGCGCCCTTGGCAACGGCGGCCGCCGCTCAGGATAAGAAATGGAAACACGGCCTGTCGCTGTTCGGCGAGTTAAAATATCCGGAAGGCTTCAAGAATTTCGAATACGTCAATCCGGCCGCCCCGCAAGGCGGCACGGCGCGGCAGGTTGCCTTCGGCACCTTCGACAATTTCAACATGGTGATCTCGGGCGTGAAGGGCAGCATCGCCATGGGCACCGAACTCATGACCGAGTCGTTGATGACGCCGGCGTTCGACGAAGTCTCGACCGAATATGGTTTGCTGGCGGAAGCCGTCAGCCACCCGGACGACTTTGCGTCGGTGACCTATCGCCTGCGCGCAAACGCGCACTGGCACGACGGCAAGCCCATCACCATCGACGACGTCATTTTTTCGTTCAACTCGCTCAAAGAAAACAGTCCGTTCTACGGCGCTTATTACCGGCACGTGACCAAAGTGGAAAAGACCGGCGAGCGCGAGGTGACCTTCGTATTCGACGGACCGGGCAATCGCGAACTGCCGCAGATCGTCGGGCAACTGCTGGTGCTGCCGAAGCATTGGTGGGAAGGCACCGACAAGTCCGGCAATAAGCGCAACGTCAGCCAGACCACGCTCGAGCCACCGCTCGGCTCCGGGCCATATAAGCTGAAAGAGTTCGTGGCCGGCCGCACGCTGGTCTACGAGAAGGTCGATAATTATTGGGGCAAGGGCCTCAATGTCGGCGTCGGCGCCAACAATTTCAAACAGGTCCGCTTCGAATATTATCGCGACTCGACGGTCGCGCTCGAAGCCTTCAAGGGCGATCAGCTCGACTGGCGCAGCGAGAACAGCGCCAAGAATTGGGCGACGGCCTACGACTTCCCGGCGATACGTGAGAAAAAAGTAGTGCTGGAAGAGTTTCCGATCCGTAGCCGCGGCGTCATGCAGGCCTTCGCGTTCAACGCCCGCCGCGGCAAGTTCAAGGATGCGCGCGTGCGGCGCGCCTTCAACTTCGCCTTCGATTTCGATGAAATGAACAAGCAGATTTTTTTCGGCCAGTACAAGCGCATCGATAGTTACTTCGAAGGCACCGAGTTGGCGTCCTCCGGGCTGCCGCAAGGGCGCGAACTGGAAATCCTTCAAACGGTGAAGGATCAGGTGCCGCCGGAAGTGTTCACCACGCCCTATACCAATCCGAAAGGCGGCGATCAGCAACAGTTGCGCAATAACCTGCGCGAGGCGCTCAAGCTGCTGCGCGAGGCCGGCTATGAGATCAAGAATACCAAACTGGTGAATGCCAAAACCGGCGAGCCCTATACGGTCGAACTGCTCGTCGAGGAGCCGTCGTTCGAACGCATCATGTTGTTCTACAAGCCGTCGCTCGAGCGTATCGGCATGACGGTTAGCGTGCGCGTTGTCGACGCGGCGCAATACGAGAACCGGTTACGGCAGTGGGACTACGACATTATCACCGCGAGCTGGCCGGAATCGTTGTCGCCCGGCAATGAGCAGCGCGATTTCTGGAGTTCGGCCGCCGCCGACCGGCCCGGCTCCCGCAACCTGATCGGTATCAAGAATCCCGCGATCGACAAGCTGATCGAGCGCGTCATCTTCACCAAGGACCGGGCCGATCTGATCGCCGCCACCCAGGCGCTCGACCGCGTGCTGCTGTGGAATTTCTACGTCGTGCCGCAATGGACCTACGACAAGCAGCGCACCGCGCGCTGGGACCGCTTTGGCCATCCCGAGACCATGCCGAAATATGGCGCCGCCATGTTTCCGACCATCTGGTGGTGGGACGCCGACAGAGCGGCAAAGGCGCGGCGGTGACGATCACTCGCCGCCACGCGCTCGTCCTTTCCGCCGGCGCGCTGGCCGCCGCGAAATTCAATCCGTCCGCGTGCGCGCAAACGCAACCGATCGCGCTCGATAGCGACCGTCATGGCATGTCGGCCTTCGGCGATCTGGCGCTGCCGGCCGATTTCAAGCATTTCGCCTACATCAATCCGGATGCGCCGAAAGGCGGCGTCTATTCGGAAGCAGTGTCGAGCCGCGGCTTCAACGGCTCGTTCCTCACCTTCAATTCGCTCAACGCCTATATTCTCAAGGGCGAGGGCGCCTATGGCATGGATAATATTTTCGCCAGCCTGATGGCGCGCGCCGGTGATGAGCCGGACGCCCTGTACGGGCTTGCCGCCAAAAGCGTGCGCATTACCGACAACGGGCTGACTTATCGATTCACACTGCGGCCGGAAGCCAAATTCCATGACAGTTCCCCGATTACCGCGCAGGATGTGGTCTGGTCGCTTTCAACGCTGAAAGAAAAGGGTCATCCGATCATCACGCAATTGCTGCGCGATTTTCTGGGGGCGGAGGCCGCGGACGATCATACCGTGATCGCGCGCTTCAAGGAAAAGCGCGGCCGCGACGTGCCGCTGTTCGTCGCCTCGCTGCCGATTTTTTCCAAGGCTTATTACGCCAAGCAACCGTTCGAAGAGTCGACGCTCGATATTCCGCTCGGCAGTGGCGCCTATAAGGTCGGCCGCTTCGAGGTCGGACACCATATCGAATTCGACCGCGTAAAGGACTGGTGGGGCGCGAAACTGCCGGTGGCGGTTGGGCTGAATAATTTCGACACGCTCCGCTACGAATATTACCGAGATCGCGAGGTCGGCTTCATTGGCTTCAGCGCCAAAAATTATCTCTTCCGCGAAGAGTTCACGTCGCGCACCTGGGCGACGCGCTACGACTTCCCCGCCTTCAAGGACGGCCGCGTGGCGCGCCGCTTGATTCCGGACGATACGCCCTCCGGCGCGCAGGGCTGGTTCATGAACACGCGGCGCGAGAAATTCAAGGACAGGCGTGTGCGCGAGGCGCTGATCGACGCCTTCGACTTCGAATGGACCAACAAGAACATCATGTACGGGGCCTACAAGCGCACGCAGTCGGTGTTCGAGAATTCGCCGATGAAGGCCATGGGCCCGCCGAGCGAGGCCGAATTGAAGCTGCTCGAACTGTTCCGCGGCAAGGTGCCGGACGAGGTGTTCTCGGTGCCCTATGTCCCGCCGGTGACTGACGGCTCCGGCCAGGATCGGCGCGCATTGCGAAAAGGCTCAGTGCTGCTGGAGCAGGCCGGCATCAAGCTTATCAGCGGCAAGCGCGCGCTGCCGAACGGCCAGCCCTTCACCATCGAATTTTTGTCGGAAGAGCAATCCTTCACGCCGCACCATCTGACCTACATCAAAAGCCTAGAGACGCTCGGCTTTCAGGCCACCTTGCGCATCGTCGATCCGGTGCAATACCGCGCCCGCGTCGACAATTTTGATTTCGATATTACGGTTGAGCGCATGAGCTTTTCATCGACGCCGGGCGATTCGCTGCGCAATTACTTCACGTCGCAGGCGGCAAAAACCAAAGGTGCGCAAAATCTCGCCGGCATCGCCGATCCGGTGGTCGATGCTTTGGTCGATCTGATTATCGCCGCCAAAACCCGCGAGGAACTCACGGCCGCCTGCAAGGCGCTCGACCGGGTGTTTCGTTCCGGGCGCTATTGGATTCCGCAATGGTATGCGTCGACTCACCGCATCGCCTATTGGGACGTGTTCGGCTTTCCGGAGCGGCAACCGCGTTATTTCCGCGGTATCCCGGATACCTGGTGGCACGACGCTGCCAAGGCCGCGGCGGTGGGGAAGAAGGGCTAATGGAATCGCTTTTCCCGTCATTCCGGGGCGCTGCGAAGCTGCGAGCCCGGAATCCAGGGCTTGGCGTTCTGTGTTGTATTTCTGGATTCCGGGTTCGCGGGCTTTGCCCGCGCCCCGGAATGACCTACTGAGTGACCCATGGCCGCTTACATCATTCGCCGCGTGCTTTTCATGATCCCGACCATGTTCGGCATCATGCTGGTCGCCTTTGTCGTGATCCAATTCGCGCCTGGCGGCCCGGTCGAGCAGGTGATCGCCAAGCTGTCCGGCTCGGACACCGGCGCCACCTCGCGCATATCCGGGTCGTCCGGCGGGGATTTCGGCAGCCGCGGCATCGCGCAAGGTGGCTCCGGCGTTGACGCCGTGAGCTCCAAATATCGCGGCGCGCAGGGCCTCGATCCGGAATTCATCAAGAAGCTGGAAAAGCAGTTCGGTTTCGACAAGCCGGCTTACGAGCGCTTCGGGCTGATGCTGTGGGATTACGCCCGGTTCGATTTCGGCAAAAGCTTTTTCCGCGACGTCAGCGTAATGCACCTGATCAAGGAGAAGCTGCCGGTGTCGATGTCGCTCGGCATCTGGATGACGCTGCTGACCTATCTCATCTCGATTCCGCTCGGCATCAAGAAAGCGGTAGACGCCGGTTCGCAATTCGACGTGTGGACGTCGAGCGTCATCATCGTCGGCTACGCCATTCCCGGATTCCTGTTCGCGATTCTGTTGATCATCGTGTTCGCCGGCGGATCGTTCTTCGACTGGTTCCCGTTGCGCGGGCTGGTGTCGGAGAATTTCTGGCAACTGCCGTGGTACGACAAGATTGCAGACTATTTCTGGCACCTGACGCTGCCGATCATTGCGATGTCGCTATCCGCCTTCGCCACCATGACGCTGCTGACCCAGAATTCGTTTCTCGACGAAATCCGCAAACAATATGTGCTGACCGCGCGCGCAAAAGGCTGTTCGCGCAATCAGGTGCTGTACGGCCACGTGTTCCGCAACGCCATGCTGATCGTGGTAGCGGGTTTCCCCGGCGCCTTCGTCGGCGCGTTCTTCACCGGCGCGTTGCTGATCGAGACAATCTTTTCGCTCGATGGCTTGGGCTTGCTTGGCTTCGAGAGCGTCTTGAACCGCGACTATCCGGTGGTGTTTGCGACGCTGTACATCTTCTCGCTGGTCGGCGTGGTGGTGAACCTGATTTCCGATCTCACTTATACGTGGATCGATCCGCGCATCGACTTCGAATCGCGGGAGGTGTGATGACGCATCACTGCGCTCTCTCCTTTGTCATGGCCGGACTTGTTCCGGCCATCCATGCCTTTCCTTTTCAAGGAAGCAAGGCGTGGACCCCCGGGACAAGCCCGGGGGTGACGGTGCGTGGGGAGGTGTGATGGACACCCGCGCCGGCATCCCATCGTCCGATACGACGGCCGTCGGCGTCGACGGACTGATCGTGCCGCCGGAGCGTCGCTGGATCGCGATTTCGCCGATCAACAAGCGGCGCTGGCAGAATTTCAAAGCGAACCGGCGCGGCTACTGGTCGCTCTGGCTCTTTCTGGCGCTGTTTTTCGTCTCGCTATTCGCGGAATTCGTCGCCAACGATCAACCCATCTTCATTTACGTCAACGGGCAGGCCTTTTTCCCGGCGGTGAAGACCTATCCCGACACCGCCTTCGCCAAGACGCCCGATGCGGACCTGCTCGGCACCGCCGCCGATTATCGCGACAATTATCTGATGGAATTGATCAGACAAGAAAACGGCATCGTCATCTGGCCGCCCGTGCGCTTTTCCTACGACACGCTGATGAGGAACCCGCCGTCGCCGGTGCCGTCGAAACCGACCTGGCTCTTGAATCAGAAGGATTGCGAATTCGCCGCCAAGAACGGCTACGGGAAATGCGGCGAGCTCGAAACCAATTGGCTGGGCACCGACGATGGCAGCCGCGACGTGCTGGCGCGGCTGATTTATGGCTTCCGCCTCTCGGTGCTGTTCGGGCTCTGCCTGACGCTGGTTTCGTCGGTGATCGGCATCGCCGCCGGCGCGGTGCAAGGCTATTTCGGCGGCTGGACCGATTTGCTGTTTCAGCGGTTTATAGAAATCTGGACCTCGATCCCGTCGCTTTATCTTTTGCTGATCATCTCATCGGTGCTGGTGCCGGGCTTCTTCGTGCTGCTCGGCATATTGCTGCTGTTTTCCTGGGTGTCGCTGGTCCATCTGGTGCGCGCGGAGTTCCTGCGCGGCCGCAATTTCGAATATATCCAGGCGGCGCGCGCACTCGGCGTCACCAATACCACCATCATCTTCCGGCATTTGTTGCCGAACGCGATGGTGGCGACCATGACCTTCCTGCCGTTCATTTTGTCGTCATCGGTGATGACCCTGACCGCGCTCGACTTTCTCGGCTTCGGCCTGCCACCCGGCTCGCCCTCGCTCGGCGAATTGCTCAGCCAGGGCAAGGCCAATATCCAGGCGCCCTGGCTCGGTCTCACCGGCTTTTTCTCCATTGCGATCATGCTGTCGCTGTTGATCTTCATCGGTGCAGCGGTGCGCGATGCCTTCGACCCGAGGAAGACGTTCAGATAAATATCAAATTCTTGGTTGACATCGATCTATAATTTGATATCTTTAACACTAATATCAAATTATAGATGGTCGATGCCATGGATAATGATCGAAAGGGTGCTTTTCAGCGTGCAATTCGCGAGGCGGGCGGACAGGTCGCGCTAGGGAAGAAAATAGGAGCCGGTCAGTCAAAGATCGCATTCTGGCTGAATGATGCAAAAAAGGGCGTTGCTGCTGACTACGTCTTGAAGATTGAAGAAGTAACCGGCGTTTCGCGACACGAATTGAGACCGGACATATATCCGCTGGCTGCTACGATATCTCCCATGAAACGTCCAGTATCATCGAACGATGGAAGGGCGACGCAACGCGGAGAACCGTCAAAAAGTGACGGGCATTTTTCTCGGCATAAATATCTCCGCCGAGACAATTTCAGATCCGCCGAAGAGATAGAAGACCATATTCGTGCGTTGCGTGAAGAGTGGTCTCATCGATGAATCCACCACGAATCTATCTTGATGCAAACGTATTCATCTCAGCTTATGAAACGCGCGGGGCGCGATCCGATCACGCTTGGTGGGTGTTGAAGGCTGTCGAAGAAAAGGAATTCACGGCGGTAACAAGCGAACTTACGCTTGCGGAAGTGCTGGTAGGCCCATTTAGCGATGGCGATAAAGAACTTGCCGAGCATTATCGCGACATATTTACGTCCGAAGCAGGCTTTACGGTTTTGCCAGTGGAGCGCAGTGTCTTGGTCGAGGCAGCGTTGCTAAGAAGTATGACTCGTTCACTCAAGCTGCCCGACGCAATCCACGTTGCCACTGCTCGTCTCCATAATTGTCCATTTATCGTCAGCGATGACCGCAGGCTCCCCGTCGCGCCGGGTGTTTCATTGGTGCAGCTTGGGCCGCAATCGCTTGACCTGATGAGAGGTCTTTGAAAATGAGCGAGCCGCTTCTCAGCGTGAATGACCTGTCCGTCTCCTTCGGCATCGGCGAACACGAAGTGCACGCGGTCGAGCATGTCTCGTTCGAGATCGGCAAAGGCGAAACGCTGGCGCTGGTCGGCGAATCGGGTTCCGGCAAGTCGGTGACGGCGCTGTCGGTGATGAAGCTGCTGCCTTATCCGGCGGCGCATCACCCATCCGGCGCGATCACGTTCAAGGGCCAGGAACTGCTGACCATGGCCGAGAACGATATTCGCAAGATTCGCGGCAACGACATTACAATCATCTTCCAGGAGCCGATGACTTCGCTCAATCCGCTGCACACAATCGAAAAGCAGATTGGCGAGATATTGCTCCTACATAAGGGCATCACCGGGCAGGCCGCGCGCGCCCGTACACTCGAACTGCTCGATCAGGTCGGCATCCCCGATCCGCAGGGCCGCCTCGAAAGCTATCCGCATCAATTGTCGGGCGGGCAGCGCCAGCGCGTGATGATCGCGATGGCTCTGGCGAACGAGCCCGATTTGCTGATCGCCGACGAGCCGACCACCGCGCTCGACGTGACGGTGCAGGCGCAAATTCTGAAACTGCTGAAGGATATTCAGAAGCGGCTCGGCATGGCGATGCTGTTCATCACCCATGACCTCGGCATTGTGCGCAAGATCGCCGACAGGGTCTGCGTCATGCAGCACGGCAAGATCGTCGAGACCGGCCCGGTCGAGCGCGTCTTCACCGCGCCGCAACATCCCTACACCAAGGCTCTGTTGGCGGCCGAGCCGAAGCCGGATCCGGCGCCGCCGAAACCAAACGCGCCGGTGATGGTGTCGACCGACAATCTGAAAGTCTGGTTTCCAATCAAGCGCGGCGTGCTGCGCAAGGTGGTCGGCCATATCAAAGCGGTCGACGGCATCAGCATCGAATTGCGTAAAGGGGAAACGCTCGGCGTGGTCGGCGAATCCGGTTCGGGCAAGACCACGCTCGGCCTCGCGATTCTGCGCTTGATTTCATCGGACGGCCCGGTACTTTTCATGGGCGACAAAATCCAGGGCCTCAAGTACAAAGAAATGCTGCCCTACCGCCGCGATATGCAGATCGTGTTTCAGGATCCTTACGGCTCGCTCTCACCGCGCATGTCGGTATCCGACATCATCGAGGAAGGGCTGTGGGTGCATCACCCGAAACTTTCGGCCTCCGAGCGCGAGGCGCGCGTCGCGGCGGCGCTCATCGATGTCGGGCTGGATACCACCACTCGGTTCAGATATCCGCACGAATTTTCCGGCGGTCAGCGCCAGCGCATTGCGCTTGCGCGCGCGCTGGTGCTGGAGCCGACTTTTATCGTGCTGGACGAGCCGACCTCGGCCCTCGATATGCTCATCCAGTCACAGATGGTCGATCTGTTGCGCGATCTGCAAAAGAAACGCGATCTGACTTATTTGTTCATCTCGCACGATCTGCGCGTGGTGGCGGCGCTGGCGTCGCGGTTGCTCGTGCTGCGCAATGGCAAGATGGTGGAAGAGGGCGCGGCCGCCGAACTGTTCAAAAATCCGAAGAGTGATTACACGCGCGCGCTATTCGCCGCCGCCTTCGATATCGAAGCCGCGCCCGAAGATGTGGTGGCGCAGTAGCGCTTAATCCGCCAATCCCAACATCTTGCGTGCTTCCGCCGGTGTCGCCGGGCGGCGTCCGTATTCCGCGCAAAGATCAGCGACGCGCTTGACCAGCGCCGCGTTCGACGGCGCCAGCTTGCCGGTTTCGTCCCAGCGGATGTTGTCTTCCAGGCCTGTCCGGCAATGGCCGCCGGCTTCCAGGCTCCAGCGGTTGAGCATCAACTGACCCTTTCCGATACCGGCGCCGGTCCAGGTGGCGTTGGGCGCGATGCGCTTGAGCGTCTTGACGTAGTAGTCGAAGGTTTCCTTATCGACCGGCATGGCGTTCTTCACGCCCATCACGAATTGCACGTGTAGCGGGCCTTTGATCTTGCCTTCCTGTTCCATCTTCACGGCCTGGAAGATCATCGACAGATCGAAGGCTTCGATTTCTGGCTTGACGTTGTAGGTGATCATTTCCGAGGCCAGCCAGTCGACCAGTTCCGGCGAGTTCTCATAGACGCGGGTGGGGAAATTGCAGGAGCCTGTCGAGAGCGAGGCCATGTCGGGCTTGAGCGGCAACATTCCACCGCGCTCGCGCCCATTGCCAGAGCGGCCGCCAGTCGAGAGCTGGATAATCATGCCGGGGCAATGCTTCTTCAGGCCCTCGATCAGACGGCCGAATTTCTCCGGATCGGAAGTCGTGGTGCCGTCATCGTTGCGAACGTGGCAATGCGCCAGCGACGCGCCGGCTTCGAACGAGGCGTGAGTCGATTCGACCTGCTCCGATACCGTGATCGGCACCGCCGGATTGTCTTTCTTGGTCGGCACCGAGCCGGTGATCGCGACCGTGATGATGCATGGCGTCGTCATGTCTCTACCCCGCTTTTCTTTTTATAATCGCTTGACCGACGTGATGTCACTGCCGGCGCGTTTGATACGTGTGACCGCCTCGGAAAGCGGCTCGGACGCCACCATCATGTGATGGGCATTGGCATGGATGATGATTTTTGCGTCCTGCGCAATGGCGACGTGGCCTTTCCAGAAGACGAGATCGCCGCGCCGCACATCCTTGAGCGCGACCGGCTGACCGATCCGCTCCTGCATATATGTGTCGCGCGGGCAGGCGACGCCCGCCAAATGCAGCGCGATCTGCACCAGCCCCGAACAATCGATGCCAAGCGAGGATTTGCCGCCCCACAGATAAGGCGCGTTCATCAGGCTTTCGGCCACCGCGACGAAATCCGGCTGACGTTTGGCGAGCGGCGCGACGTGCGAGAGCGGAAAGTGCCAGCCATAACTGTTGAGCGCGAAGCGCTCGGTCTCTTTTACAATCTCGATTTTCGCGCCCATCGGCAGCGCGATCATCGGCGGTAGCTTGATGTCGGCGACCGGAAATCCAAAGGTGCGCGGCGCAATGACGCGGTGGGTCGGCAAGGGGCCCGGCGGGCCGAGCGCGTTGGCGGAGAGATAGCCGACATAGTGGTCGCTCTCCAACTGGCCCCAGGCCCAGCCTTCCTCGCTCGTCTCGTATACGGTGACGCGCTCGCCTTTGAGGGCCTGCGTATCGAGCGGCGCTTCATGCGCCGGGTCGCGCCGCACATCGGCGATCGGCTCTATCACTTCCGCAATAGTGCCTTCGACAAAATGCGCGGCCTCGACTTGGCCCTCAAGATGCTTGGCCGCGATGTCGCGGCGAAAAGGATTGAGGCGGGGGTCGAGGGCGGCCATTCGTTACGAATAGCGTGTGGACAGCAACGCATAAAGCGCGCGTGCGGTCATCAGTTCGCCGCCTTCCGGCCGGCCCGGCCTCGACGACGCGCTCCAGGCGAAGATATCGAAATGCAGCCAGGATGTGGTGGTGACGAATTTCTTCAGGAACAAAGCCGCCGTGATGGCGCCACCATGGCCGCCGCTCGACACGTTATTGATGTCGGATATTTTCGAATCCAACAGCGCCTCGTAAGGCTGCCACAGCGGCAGCCGCCACACCGGATCGTTCTCCGCCATGCCGGCCTTTGACATTTCGGCCGCGAGTGCGTCGTCATCGGTGAACATCGCCGGCAGGTCGGTGCCGAGCGCGACGCGCGCCGCGCCCGTCAACGTGGCGAAGTCGGCGATCAGCGCCGGCTTCTCGTCGTCAGCCAGCGCCAGCGCATCGGCCAGCACCAGACGCCCCTCGGCGTCGGTATTGCCGATCTCGACCGTGATGCCCTTGCGCGATTTGAACACGTCGCGCGGGCGGAAGCTTGCGCCCGAAATCGAATTCTCCACCGCCGGAATTAAAACGCGCAGCCGAAGCTTCAGCCGCCGCGCCATGATCATATGCGCGAGGCCGAGCGCGGTGGCCGCGCCGCCCATGTCCTTCTTCATGTTGAGCATGCCGCTCGACGGCTTGATGTCGAGCCCGCCGGTGTCGAAGCAGACGCCCTTGCCGACCAGCGTGATCTTGGGGTCGCGGTCGTTGCCCCAGGTGATGTCGATCAGGCGCGGCGAGCGCGGCGAGCCCATGCCGACGGCGTGGATAAGCGGAAAATCTTTTTCGAGCGCGTCGCCGCCGGTCACCGTAATGCGCGCGCTGTGCTGCTTGGCGAGCGCGCGGCAAGCCGATTCCAGTTCGTCCGGCCCCATGTCGTTCGACGGCGTGTTAATCAAATCGCGCGCCAGCGCCACGCCCTCGGCGATGCGCGATACGTCTTCGCTGTCGACGCCCTCCGGCAGCATCAGCCGCGCTTTCTGATTATTTTGGCGCGCCTCGGTCTTGCGGTAGCGGGTGAACTGGTAGGCGTGAGTGGCAAAGGCCAGCGCGGCCAGCCGCGCGTCATGCGGCGCGTTGCTGAAGCGATAGACGCCCGCCGGCAACAGGCTCGACAATTGTCCCGGCCGGAATAGATCAATCGGGTCGCCCGGGTTTTCCAGGCCGAACAATATGCCCGCCAGCTTGCCGTCGAGCGACGGCAGCAACAGCAATTTGCCGGGCTTGGGTTCGAAGCCGGCGGCAGCCGCGAAACTGCGCTCGCGCTCGCCGAAGGCTTTCAGCACGGCGTCGGCATTGCCGCCATGGATGAACCAGATCGGCGTGGCGCGCGCTTCGCCGGCGCTTGCGAAAAGAGGATGCATGATTACTCCGCGGCGTCGCGTAATGAAGATTTCGGGGCGTAGCCGTCACGCGTCTGCGGCAGCTTCCATCCGAGCATTTTGGAGGCGATGAGCGTGCGCAGCACCTGCGCGGTGCCACCGCCAATGGTGAACATGCGCACGTCGCGCGCCATGCGTTCGAGCGGCAGGTCGCGCGAATAACCGCGCGCGCCGAAAAATTGCAGCGCGTCGTTGACGATCTTGATCGCCGCTTCCGATGCAAACACTTTCGCCTGCGCCGCCAGCATCGGATCGGGGAAGGCGCTGCCGTCCGGCCCGCGAGAGCGCGCCGCTTGATAAAGCATCAGCCGCGAGGCGGTCAACTGTGTCTGCATGTCGGCGAGCATCCATTGCAGACCCTGGAATTCGCCGATCGGACGGCCGAACTGTTCGCGCTCTTTCGCCCAATCCAGAGCGTGCTCAAGCGCGCCGGCGGCAACGCCCATCGCCACCGTGCCGGCGCCGACGCGCTGGCTGTTATAGGCATTCATCAGTTCGGCAAAGCCGCGCTTGAAACCGGACGGCGGCATCACCGCCATATCGGTGGGAATTTCCAGATTTTCGAAAGTCAGTTCGCCTTCCGGCATGCCGCGCAGGCCCATGGTCTTTTCGCGCTTGGTCACCGAGAGGCCCTTCGGCGTTCCCACCGCCTCGTCACGCACGGCCAGGAAGCCGCCAACGCCGAGATCACCACCGCGCTCGTCGAACACGCGCGCAAAAATCAGATGTAGCTTCGAGATGCCGGCGCCGGTAATCCAGTGCTTCTTGCCATTGATGATGAACACATCGCCGCGTTTGTCGGCGCGCGTCGTCATCGCCATGGCGTCGGAGCCGGCATCCGGCTCGGTGATGCAGATCGCCGGCTTGTCGCCGGCGAGCACCAGCCGCGCCGCCAATTCCTTCTGCGCCTGGCTGCCATAGGCCATCACGGTCGAGATCGCGCCCATATTGGTCTCGACCGCGATGCGGGCGGTGACTGTGCAGGATTTCGCCATTTCCTCGATCACCAGCACGGCGTCGAGAAAGCTCGCGTCCTGCCCGCCCAGCGCCTTCGGCATGGTCATGCCGAGGAAACCCGCTTCGGCGAGCTTTTGCACGATATCCCAGGGGTATTGCTCGTCGCGGTCGATTTGCGCCGCGCGCGGACGCACCACCTCTTGCGAAAAAGCGCGCGCCCGCGCCTGCAAGGCGCATTCGAAGGGGGTCAGGCCGAGGGGGTTATCGAGGCTCATGGGGCCGATCTTATAGCGGCGGGCGGGGCGGTTAACCACTCGTTAGGGTTAACGTTTTATTGCTCGAAGGATGCCGCCGGTAGCCCAGGCCCGTTTCTCCATGCGCGATACCTCGGTGCGCGCCGCACGTCTTTTGGCCTCGGCCGCCGTGCTGGCCGTGCTGGCGCTGCCTATGGCCGGCTGCAAGACTACCAATGACGATGTCACCGGCTCCCTTGCTTCCGCCGATGTGCCGCGTACGGACGCCGACTGGCGGCGCTCGGCCGATATCTGGGGCGAGCGCTACCGCAAGGACCCCGGCGACGCCCAAGCGGCGATCGCCTATGCCCGCGCGCTGCGCGCCACTGAGCAGCGCAGCCAGGCGGTCGCCGTGCTCGAGCAGTCGACCATGCGCAATCCGAAAAACATGGAACTGCTCGGCGAATATGGCCGCGCGCTTGCCGCCGCCGGCGATTATCCGCAGGCGCTCGATGCGCTCAGCCGCTCCCATACGCCCGACAATCCGGACTGGCGCATCCTGAACGCGCAGGGCGCCGTGCTCGATCAGATGGGCCGCCACGCCGAAGCGCAGAAACATTATTCGGCCGCGCTCAAGATCGTGCCGGACGAGCCTTCGGTTCTGTCCAATCTCGGCCTGTCCTACGCGCTCGAAAAGAAATTGCCGCGCGCCGAGACCACGCTGCGGCGCGCCTTGGCGCAGCACAGCTCCGATCCGAAAGTGCGGCAAAACCTCGCTTTGGTGATCGGCCTGCAAGGCCGCTTTTCGGAAGCGGAAAAAATCGCACGCGAAGGTCTGCCGGAGGACGAGGCATCCGCCAATGTCCAATATTTGCGCCAGATGCTGGCGCAGCAGAAAGACTGGAAGAAAAACGGCGGGGCGCCCTACTTGCCGCCGCCGCAAGCGGGCGGCTAACGGCCTAGCAACCGTACGCTATTGAATCGCCATCACCTTGATGGCGGCGGGCCCCAGGATCACCACGAACAGCACCGGCAGGAAGAACAGGATCATCGGCACCGTCAGCTTCGGCGGCAGGCCGGCGGCCTTTTTCTCGGCTTCCGACATGCGCATGTCGCGATTTTCCTGCGCCATCACGCGCAGCATTTGCGCCAGCGGCGTGCCGTAGCGTTCGGCCTGTTGCAAGGCCATACAAACCGATTTGACGCCGTCGAGGTCGGTACGCTTGGCGAGATTCTCGTAAGCCTGGCGGCGGTCCGGCAGATAAGACAGTTCGGCGGTGGTGAGCGTGAGTTCTTCCGCTAGCGGCACCGACTGCGAGCCGACTTCGTCGCCAACCTTCTTGAGCGCGGCTTCAATCGACATGCCGGATTCCACGCAGATCAGCAGAAGGTCGAGCGTGTCGGGAAAGGCCCGTTTGATCGATTTCTGGCGCTTGGCAATCTTGTTCTTCAGAAACATTAGCGGCAGATGCATGCCGAGATAAGCGGCGCCGATGCAGATGCCAATCTTGATCGACGTCGGCTGATTGAAATTGAGCACGACGAACAAATAAAACGCGACTGCGAGGAAGGCGACCGCCGGCGTTACCATGCGGAAGAACAGATAGGTCACGTAAGGCGCGTGGCCGCGATAGCCCGCTTGCACCAGCTTGAGCCGCGCTTCCTCTTGCCCGAACCATTTGTTCAGGTTGAAGCCCTCGACGATCTTCTGGATATATTGCTTGGGCGATTGGCGCAGGCTGATCTTCTGCTTGTCCTGCGCCATACGCTCGCGCTCGCGCGCGCGAATCTTCTCGCGCTCAACGGCGACCGCTTTCATACGTTTGCCGAGCGGATCGGCGAACACCAGCGGCATCGCGAAGGTCAATACCGTGGCGACCGCGGCGACGGCGGCGAGCACCATCGTCAGCGTCTGGGTATTGATTGCGTTTTCCAAAAAGCCGAGCATCGGTCCTACGCTTTACGTTTTTACGTCTGACTAGAAATCGAAGTTGATCATTTTCTTCATCACCATTACGCCCATGAACATCCACATGGCGGACGCGGCCAGCATCAGGTGTCCGAGCGGTTCGGTGAACAGCAGGTTGATGTATTGCGGGCTGGTGATCCAGACAAGCGTCATCACCGCCACCGGCAACGCGCCGATGATCGAAGCGGAGGCTTTGGCCTCCTGCGACATCGCCTGGATCTTGCCCTTCATCTTTTTTCGGTCGCGCAGAACGCGCGACAGATTGCCGAGCGTCTCGGCCAGGTTGCCGCCGGCCTTTTGCTGGATCGAGATGACGATGCCGAAGAAGTTCGCCTCCGGCACCGGCATGCGCTCATAGAGCTTGCCGCAGGCCTCGCCGAGCGGCATGCCGACGGCCTGCGTCTCGACGATGGCGCGGAATTCCGACTTGAGCGGTTCCGCCGCGTCTACCGTGATCATTTTCATGCAATCGAGCAGCGGCAGGCCGGCCTTGACGCCGCGCACGATAATATCGACGGCGTCAGGAAAGGCGTTGAGAAATTTCGCTTCGCGCCGTTTCGTCAGGAACGACAATAGCCAGCGCGGCAGGCCGAAGGCGCCCGCGAAACCGAGGCCGGCGGCGGCCGTAAGTCCAGCATTGCCGATCAGGCCGCCCATGAACATCACGATGCCAATAACGATAGAAATGACCATGTATTTCTGTTTCGACCAGGTCAGGCCGGCTTGCGCGATGCGGATCGACAGCGATGGGCGCTTGCTTTTCTTGTGCCGCTCCTCGAATTCCTTCAGCGTGTTCTCGACCGAATCGCGCCGCGATTTCGGCTGGTTGCGCGCGGTGCGAGTCGTGGGCGAGGCCTTGGCCACGCTCGCCACGCGCGCTTCCGCTTTCTTTTCACCTGACAAGATTGGATAAATGAAGACATAGGCGATGCCGCCGACGGCGGTCGTTGCCAGGAAGAACATTGCGAGTTTGTCCAAGGCGCCCTCCGATCAGCCCTTCATGGCTTCGTTGGCGGCTTCGGCGGCGTCGAGCGCCGCGGCCAGACGCTTTTCCTCGCCGTAATAGCGGGCGCGATCCCAAAAACGCGGACGACCGATGCCGGTCGAGCGATGGCGGCCGATGATGTTGCCTTGCGCGTCTTCACCGACCATTTCGTACAGGAACAGGTCCTGGGTGATGATGACGTCGCCTTCCATGCCCATCACCTCGGTGATGTGGGTAATGCGGCGGGAACCGTCGCGCAGACGCGCGGCCTGGATGACGACGTCGACCGAGGCGGTGATCATCTCGCGGATCGTCTTCGACGGCAGCGAGAAGCCGCCCATCGTGATCATGGATTCGCAGCGCGACAGAGCCTCACGCGGATTATTGGCGTGCAGCGTGCCCATCGAGCCGTCATGACCGGTGTTCATGGCTTGCAGAAGATCGAACGCCTCCGGTCCGCGGACTTCGCCGACGATGATGCGCTCCGGGCGCATACGCAGGCAGTTTTTGACCAGGTCGCGCATTGTGACCTGACCTTCGCCTTCGAGGTTGGGCGGACGCGTTTCCAGCCGCACCACATGCGGCTGCTGCAATTGCAATTCGGCGGCGTCTTCGCAGGTGATGATGCGCTCATCGTCGTCGATGAATTGGGTGAGACAATTGAGCAGCGTGGTCTTGCCGGAGCCGGTGCCGCCGGACACGATGCAGTTGACGCGGCTACGGCCGATGATGCGCAGAATTTCCGCGCCTTGTTCGGTGATCGAACCGAACTTGACCAGTTGGTCGAGCGTCAGCTTGTCTTTCTTGAATTTACGAATGGTGAGCGCGGGACCGTCGATCGCCAGCGGCGGCACGATGGCGTTGACGCGGGAGCCGTCCGGCAAGCGCGCGTCGCAGATCGGCGAGCTTTCGTCAACGCGGCGGCCGATCTGACTGACGATGCGCTGGCAGATATTCAACAGCTGCTGATTGTCGCGGAAGCGGATGCTGGTGCGCTGGATCTTGCCCTTGACTTCGATGTAAACGGTGCCGGAACCGTTAACCATGATGTCGGCGATGTCATCGCGCTGCAACAGCGGCTCGAGCGGACCGAAGCCGAGCACGTCGTTGCAGATGTCGTCGAGCAATTCCTCCTGCTCGGAGATCGACATCACGATATTCTTGATGGCGACGATCTCGTTGACGATGTCGCGGATTTCCTCGCGCGCCGAATCGGCGTCGAGGCGCGCCAACTGCGCCAGATCGATGGCCTCGATCAGCGCGCCGAAGATGGTGCTTTTGGTGGTGTAATAGGCTTCCGAACGGCGCGAATCGACCGAAGACGGCACGGTGTTGATCGCCGAAGGCGCGCGCGTCGGCGACGGCGCAGGAACCAGCGGGGCGCCTAAACCATCGGACGGGAAAGGCGTGCGGCCGGTTTCCATCGCCGCCCCGGCGTTCGATGGCGCCGGCTCGGGCGCTGGCGCTGGCGCCGACGCGGAGGCATGCGCCGCCGCCGCCGGCTGTAATGCGGGCGCAGGACTGTGAAACTCGGACGCTGAACCGCGCTTACCGAACAATTGATGTCACTCCAGGCATTCCATCACGCATGAACCATTCGAATTCCACTATCAGCCCGCCCGTTTCAAGAGCTTGCCGAGCAACGGACTGAGCAGCCCAGTGCGGGCGCGCTTGGCTTCGGCGCGTCCGGTCAGCACCTGTGCCAATTGCACGAACATTTCCGCCGTCTTATGGCCCGCCGACACTTCCGCGATCATCTGGCCGTTATTGGCGGCGGTGCCGAACAATTGCGGTTCGAATGGAATGACGACCAGCGGCTGCGCCTCAAGCGCCTTGGCGAAATCCGCCGGCGCGATTTCCGGGCGCTTCGGAACGCCGACCTGGTTGAGACAATAATGCGGGTGATGATCGTTCGGCCGCGCCGCCCGCAGCAGATCGACCATGTTCTTGGCGTTGCGCAGGTTGGCGAGATCGGGCCCGGCCACGACCAGAATATCGTCGGCGCTCACCAGCAGACGCTTGGCCCAGCCCGACCAGATGTGCGGTACATCGAGCACGATGCACGGAATCGAGGCGCGCAACGCGTCCAGCGTCGAATCGAAGGCTTCGGCGCCGAAATCATAGACGCGGTCGAGCGTCGCCGGCGCCGCCAGAAGGCTGAGATGATCGGTGCACTTCGACAGCAGACGGTCGACGAAATTGGTGTCGATGCGGTCGGGCGAGAACACCGCGTCGGCGATGCCCTGCGGCGGGTCCTGATTGTAGTCGAGACCGGCGGTGCCGAAAGCGAGATCGAGGTCGGTGACGACCGAATCGAGCGCCAGATCGCGGGCGATCGCCCAGGCGATGTTATGCGCGACCGTCGAGGCGCCGACGCCACCTTTGGCGCCGACCACCGCGATGATGCGTCCCACCGGTTTGGCTTCCGGCGAGGTGAACAGGCCGCAGATCGCGCGTACGACGTCGATGGTGCCGACCGGCGCGATCAGGTAATCGCTGACGCCGCGCTTGGTCAGTTCGCGATAAAGCGTGACGTCGTTGACGCGGCCGATGACGACCACACGCGTACCTGCGTCGCAGACCTCGGCGAGCTGGTCGAGCCGCGTAAGAATGCCGTCGCCGCGATGTTCCGCCTCAATGACGATGACGTTCGGCGTCGGCGAGACGCGATAGGCCTCGACGGCGGCGGTCGCGCCGCCCATCTGAATTTTCACATGTGCCTTGCCGAGGCGGCGGTCTTCGCCGGCCGCCTGTACGGCCGCGGCGGTTTCCACCGTTTCGCAGAAGGCCTGCACCGACACCCGCGGCGCCGGCGCGATATGCTCTTCCGCGGACGCGCCTTCGGCCGCGCCGGGCGGCATCAACTCGTCTTCGACGACGGCGACTTGATTGGCGTTTTTGATCATTTTCCGAGATCGCTGATCTTGCCGGTGTCATAACCGGTATAGGTTCCGGATGGGTTCTGGCCCTGGCGGTATTTATCGATAGCGACCGAACGTTGCGCCGTGTAGGCTGGCGTTTCGCCGCGCGGCTGCACGAGATCGGCCGGGTTGTCGACCATGGCAGCGAGATTGCGCTGGTTGGCACAGCCGAGATTCCAGTAAGGCCGGTTGCTGGCGTAACCGGAGCCGGCGCTCGGCCCGAGATCGTCCGGCCACAAGCCGCAGGGCCCGGCCTGCGCGGTCAGCTTGGAATAATTTAGTTTGATGTTGGCCAGCTCAACCGATGGTTTGTAGTTGCGCACATAGATCGCGTTGCGCGGCACGCCCGAGGCGGCGAAGATCGAATAAATTTCGCGCAGTGAATCGGCGGCGGCGTGGTCGGTCGGCCCGCCCTGCGGCACGTCGATGATAATGCCGCTGGTGGCCTCATGCCGCCACTGTTGCCCAAAGGCCAGCACGTCGGCGCGCTGTCTCGGGTTGAGACCGCCGCGATTGCGGCCGAGGAAGACTTCGACCGACCGATTGCCTTCCTTCAGCGTAATAGGATGACGCTCGCGATAATCGGTCGGGTAGGGCGCGCGCTGCGCTTCCTGCGTATGATTGCAGCCGGCCAAAAAGCCGGCGAGCGCGGCGGCCGCCAATAGGCGCAATGCCGCCCGGCAGTGGCGGCTCCGATTGGCCTGATGCATTACTGTCATCGAAACTTCTCCGCCTCTCAATCGAGGATGAATCCAACTTTACCGTGATAGCCGGCCGGGGCTGGCGCGCTCGCCTTGTCGGCACTGCCGTAGATGTGGTTGAAGCGGCCGAGCAGGACGGTCGACGGATCGCTCGAATCCGAGAAGCCGTCATCCGGCCGCGACAACTGTCTCTGCGCGACCGCGTGCACGACATAGGGCGTCACCAGCACCATCAATTCGGTCTGGTGGTTGATGTAGTCGCGGCTCTTGAACAGGGCGCCCAGGATCGGGATCTCCATCAGGCCGGGAATCCCGTTGATCTGCTGCTTGGTCTGTTCCTGGATCATGCCGGCGAGCGCCAGCGATCCGCCGGACGGAATTTCGACCGTCGTATCGGCCCGCCGAGTGCGGATCGATGGAATGGTCAGCGACTGGGTGGAACCGGGCACCTGCAAGGTGATGGCGTTCTCCGACGACAGATCGGAGACCTCGGTCATTACTTTGAGGCTGATACGGCCTTCCGACAGCACGATCGGCGTGAACACCAGGCTAACACCGAATTTCTTGAAATCGATTTGCGCCTGACAGATCGGCGGCGACTTAGTGGTGTCGCACGACAGTCCGTTCGGAATTGGGAATTCCCCACCGGCCACGAAGCTCGCGGTTTCGCCCGAGATCGCGGTCAGGTTCGGCTCCGCCAACGTGCGGATCACGCCGGCCCGCTCCATGGCCCGCAGCGTCGCGTTGACGCTCTTGAACGAGCCGGAGATGTTGCTGTTGTTCAGGGCCTGACCGGTGGCGCTGAAGGGATTGGTGTTGTTGAAATCGACTACCGCGGCGCCGTAATTGAGGCTGCCGGACAGATCGATGCCAAGCTGCTTGATGACGTCGCGCTGCACTTCGGCGACGGTGACCTTGAGCATGACCTGATCGCGCCCGCGCACCGTGATGGCGTTGACGACCTTGGTGCCGCTGCCAGCCAGGCGCGAGGCGAGATCGTAGGCCTGTTGCGAGTCGGCGGCGCTGGCGGCCGAGCCGGTCAGCATGATGCCGTCGCCGACGCCTTCGATGTTGATCTGGCTATCCGGCAAGCTTTGCTTGAGCGCGGCGCGCACGCCGTTGAGGTCGCGCGTGACGGCGATGTCGAAGCCTGCGATCTGCTTGCCGCTCGCATCGAAGAAAAAGATGTTGGTCTGCCCAATTTTGACGCCGATCATGTAGACGCGGCGCGAGGTGCGCACGACGGCGTTGGCGACGGTTGGGTCGGCGACCAGAACGTCCTTGATGTCGGTGGGCAGATCAATTGCCACCGATTTGCCGATGCCGAGCGGAATGAATCGCGAAGTCGCTTCGCTCGCGGCCACGCTGATGACCGGTACGTGCGCCGGGTCGGCGGCGTGCACCGGCGTCACCGTTGCAAACGCGCAGGCTGCGATCGAGGCCGCCAGTGCGGCGGCGCGGACCGAATTGCCTTTCGCCATCGCCTTCAATTCCGGCATGAGCGTCGACTCGACCTTTGGCTTAAACATGGGCTTGCAGTCCCTTGGGCTCGGTCATTTCGGCGTCGTCACGGTACCGACGCCAAAGCGGACGATATTGATGCCGGCATTCTTTTTCGCCTTTTCGGGCTCTTCATTTTTCGACGCATCGGTGATGCTGCGCAACGCCAGCGAAATCGTTCCGCCCTGCGTTCCCTGCGCCTGCGTCAGCACTTCGACCTGGCTGGGCGTGAGTTCGAGCGTCGCGGTCTTGCCGACCACGACCTTCTGGCCGTTCTTTTCCTCGACGTTCTGGTCGATCGCCAGGACGCGGACATTGGTGAGAATAATCTCACTGACATTGACTTCGCCACCGCCGCTCGCCTTCTCGGCATCCTTGTCGCGGTGCGAGTGCACGACGTCGACGTGGTCGTTCGGTAGAATGAATCCGCCGGCGCCGGTTTCGGGCGTGATCGTCGTCGCCACCGCGCGCTTGCCGCTCGGCAGGATAGCGGCCATGAAGCCAGAGCCCTTGGCGTTCACCAGCTTGGCTTCGCGGATCGGTTCGCCGGCGACAAAAGGCACGCGTGCGATATTGCCGGTCAGATTTTCGATTGCGCCGGGCCGGTCGGGCTTGCGAATGAAATTTCCGGTCGCTGTGGTCGATGGCCACGCTTGCCATTCGACGTCGCCGGGCGACAGCGACTGTCCCATGGGGATGTCGGCTTTCGCGACCAGGATGTCGATAGTAGTGGGTTTGGCGACGAGGTCGGGCTTGGGCTCCGGAGGCTTCTCGGAGCGGCCGGCCAAAAGCGCAGCGACACCACCCGCTGCGATGGCGACCGTCAGTACTACTAGACGCGCGGCTTTCATACGCTCACTCTCACCGGACAAACGGCGTAAATTTACCGTCTCAAATCAGATGGCGGTCGAACTGGCCGCTTGCATGGATTTGACCAGTTAAAGGTCAAGGCATGGTTAAGGAGCGGTGACTAAATCGAGTTAATAATTTATTGCCGGCTTTACGGATTGCCGCGAAAAACTAAAGGCCGACGCCCGGCATCCATCCGGTTTTCGGATAGACGATCATCGCCGCCGCCGCGAGTGCAATGCCGTAGGGCACGCCGCCGCCGGTTTCATGCAGACGCATGATCCACTTCTGGCGCGCGAGAACCGCCGGCAGCGGCAGCTTGCGAAACTGGATCAGCACCAGCGTCAGCACGCCGCCGAAGAGCGAGGCATAGACCATATAATCGAGCAGAAAATCGAAACCAAACCAGAGCGCGGTTGCGGCCGCGAGCTTGGCGTCGCCGCCGCCGATCCAGCCTTGCGAGAAAAACCCGAAGGCAACGACGAGCACGGCCGCGGCCGCCGCCAGGTGCAGGCCGATTGTCGGAAGGCTCATGCCGATTATCAACGCGAGCACGACAAATCCCCCGACCAGCGTCAGCGACAGCCGATTCGAGATGGTCATGGTGAAAAGATCGCTCGAAGCGGCAAAGGCCATCAGAGCGGGAAACATCAAAAGTCTGATCGTGTCCGTCAGCATGATGCTTTTTTCCGGCGCTGTTACGAACGATCTTAAGAGTGCGGCCGATAAGCTTGATCAGGCGCAACAAGATTTAGCGCACAGCGTCTTTACGTTTGGTAAAGCACTTGCGTGAGGGCAGGCCGCCAATGTCAATCGCACCAATAGCAAAAGGCTCCGGCGACCGGCCGGAGCCCTTTGTACGTTTGCACCGGGCTCAACTACTTGAGCTGGGTCGAAATGCTCGTGAACTTGGTGTTCAGCGTAGAGCCGAGGCCGTTCACGACCGCGATGATCGCGACCGAGATGCCCGCGGCAATCAGGCCGTACTCGATGGCGGTGGCGCCCGAGTCGTCCTTCATGAAACGCACGAAGAGGTTCTTCATCGATAGCTCCTTGATCCACACGTGGCTGTCTGAGCGGATTCAGGCTACCGGATTACCTCCGGCTCCCCTGAACCATGTGGGGACACTATCAGTGAGGTCTTGAGCGTCTGTTAATATCATTGAAGAAAGACAGGACGGTCTCTAGTAAATATATCGTAGTTAAGAAGATATAACCATGTGAATATTACGGTTAACAAATCGTTTAATCAGTATATTTCGTAGATAGTCCATAATTATTTTATCGAATACATTCGTTCTTGCGTTTGTTGGCTCAGTATAGCCAATAGAAACCGAACCTTCGCCTACTGGGTCCGTCCCCGCCAATACTGGAATACCCTGCTGCGCTGCGCTGCCGCCGGCCACCGGCGGACCGTTCGGTGCACGACGGAATGACGCGAATGCATGGGCCTTCACGGCTTCTTAACCGCGCGGTCCGATACCGGAGCGAACCGGTTTTGCGATCCGAACCGTCTTGCAGCCAGGTTTTGCCCCTATGTTGAGCGAACTGTTTTCTGTTTTCCAGGTTGCCGGCCAGACCGTTCTGAAAATTCTTCCGATCTCGATCGGGCTCGGCATCGTCTTTGCCGTGCTAAGCCATTGGTCGGCTTGCAATCCCGGCAAACCGTGGTGGCGGAAGCGGGAAATAGCCACCGATGTCCTGTACTGGTTCCTGATCCCCTTGGCGGCGCGCTTTGTGCGCATCGGCCTGATGGTGATGGGCGCGGCCTATATCTACGGCATTCACGGCGCCGACGATCTGATCGCCTTCTACGATGACGGCTTCGGTCCGCTTGCCGCGCTGCCGCTGTGGGCGCAGGCGCTCACCTTTCTGGTGGTGTCGGATTTCCTGCTGTACTGGTTTCACCGCCTCTATCACGGCGCCACGATGTGGAAGTATCACGCCATCCATCATTCCTCGGCCGAGGTCGACTGGATTTCGGCGGCGCGCTTCCACCCGGTCAATATCCTGCTCGGCACCGTTCTGGTCGACGTCGCGCTGCTGCTCGCCGGCATTTCACCCAATGTGATGCTGTGGGTCGGGCCGTTCACCACCGCCTCGTCGGCCTTTGTGCACGCCAATCTCAACTGGACACTCGGGCCGTTCAAATACGTCATGGCCGGGCCGGTATTTCATCGCTGGCACCACACCGCCGCCGACCGTGGCGGCTCCAGCAATTTCGCCGGCACTTTTCCGATTTGGGACCTGATGTTCGGCACCTGGTACATGCCGGAAAACGAATTACCGGATGCCTATGGCATCGACGATCATGAATTTCCGGAGAGTTTCGCCGGCCAGATGCTCTATCCTTTCCGGCGATAGCTTCACCGGCCCGCGCGCGCATCGCCGGCGCTCTTTGCACTTCGTTCACCAATTTGCAGTCAACTTGGCCGTCGAGAGGTCCGCCGGCCTGTATCGCCGCGGCGTTTGTGTTGCGTAGCGTTGGAGAGAAGTCCCATGCCGGCCGTGTTCGGACGTCGTAGACGACGCTTTGCCGTATTGGCGTGGACTTTCCTGGCCATGGCGCTGACCGCCGCTATGCCGGCCGCGCGGGCGGAAACTGTCACGGTTACCGTCGATGAAGCGCACATCATGAAAATGCCCGACCGTGTCGCCACCATCGTCATCGGCAATCCGCTGGTGGCCGACGCCACGCTGCAAGCCGGCGGCATTCTGGTCATCACCGGCAAGGGGTTCGGCTCGACCAACCTGCTCGGGCTCGACCGAACCGGCCAGGTCGTCATGGACAAGACCGTGCAGGTGCTGGGGCCATCAAGCAACGATATCGTCGTTGTTTACCGGGGCGTCGAGCGCGAGTCTTATTCCTGCGCGCCGGAATGCGAGCACCGTCTGACGCTCGGCGACTCGACCAACTATTTCAATCAGATCCTTTCGCAAGCCGGCACCCGTACCGGCCAGGCGCAGAAGGCGCCGCCACGCTAAACAAATCGCCGCAGGCGCGGCTTCGCTTTTAGCATGGTTAGCGGACGCTTAAGGCTAATCCCGATTTTTTCTGCAATCCGCGCAACAATTTGAAAACACGCTTTTGTTATAACGACGCCATGTCCAGGCATGTCCAGGCAAGCGATCGAGACCGTTGCCATGATTGAAACCGTTCAGATGAAACTTTCCGGCTGCCTGCGCGCATTGATGCGCAGCCGTGCCATGCGGCGCTTCGTGCGTCAGCAGGATGGCGCCGCCGCGGTGGAATTCGCATTGGTGGCCGCGCCGTTCCTGGCGCTCACCTTCGCCATTCTGGAAACGGCGATGGTGTTTTTCGCTGGCCAGACACTGGAAGCGGCCGCCGCCGATTCGGCGCGCCTGATCATGACCGGCGAGGCGCAGACCAAGGGCTTCAGCCAGGCCGACTTCAAGACGCAAGTCTGCAACCGCATTTACGGCCTGTTCGATTGCGCCAACGGCATGTATGTCGACGTCAAGAGCTATACCAGCTTCGCGTCGGTCAACACCGCGTCGCCGGTCACTGGCGGCGCGCTCAACACCGGCAGCATGACCTACACGCCGGGCCAGCCGGGAGACATCACCGTGGTGTCGCTGTATTACCAGTGGCCGATCTACGTTTCGATGTTCAGCAACAAGCTGGACAATCTGAACGGCGGCAACCGGTTGCTGGCGGCGACCTCGGTGTTCCGCGTGGAGCCGTACAAATGACCGCGAATTTCAAATCCAACATCATGCGCCGCTTTGCCCGCGACAAGCGCGGTGTCTCGGCGGTTGAATTTGCGCTGCTGGCGCCGATGATGATCGGACTTTATCTCGGTTGCGTGGAAATATCGGATGGCGTCGGCGCCGACCGCAAGGTCAGCCTGACGGCGGCGGCGCTCGCCAACTTGACGGCGCAGGTCTCGACCATCAGTTCGAGCGACATGACCAACATTCTCGACGCCTCCAGTGCGATTATCGCGCCTTACGCGGCGAGCAAGTTGAAGATCACGGTCACCTGCATCGCCATTGATGCCAACAAAAAGGCGACGGCGAAGTGGAGCGTGACCCGCAACGGTTCGGCTAAAAGCGGCTCGGTCACGATTCCGGCGGCGCTGGCGGTCGCGAATACGCAGTTGATCCTGGCGGAGGCGGCCTACGCCTACACGCCGACCGTCGGCTATAACATCACCGGCACGCTCAATCTGTCGGACCAGATGTATATGAGCCCGCGTATCACGGCGCCGACTTACGGCACTACGACCTGTACCTGATCGCGAAGGTCAGGTGCGCGCGGCCGGTTTGGTGTCCCCAATCGGCAGCGCCGTCGTCGATTTGATCCGCTCCATCGCGAAACGCGAGGTGACGTTTTTCAACGGCACGGTGGCGATCAAATTTTTGTAGAAAGCGTCGTAGCTTTGCATATCGGCCACCACCACGCGCAGGATGTAATCGACGTCGCCGGCCATCCGGTAGAACTCCATCACCTCCGGCATAGCGTCGACCACCTCGGCGAAATGCTTGAGCCAGTCCTGCGAATGGTCGCCGGTCTCCACCGAGACGAAGACGGTGATGCCGAGCCCGACTTTGTCCGGGTTGATGATCGCCACCCGGCGCAGGATGACGCCTTCCGCCTCCAGCTTCTGCAATCGCTTCCAGCACGGCGTCGACGACAGGCCGACGCGCTGGCCGATTTCGGCAACGGACAGCGAGGCGTCCTGCTGCACGACGGCCAGGATCTTGCGGTCGATGGCGTCCATTCTCCATTCCCCTCGGAATTTGGTATGTCAGTCTGCGAACGCCTTCAAATATGGAAGAAATTTCTTATTTGAAGACGCCATCTGTCTTTATAGAGAAAAATATTCTATTTCAAGGACAATCTGACGCCACATCGGGCGCCTTATCCTAATCGGACAGCTCCTATGAGAAAATTCTTCGCCTCACTGTTTAGCCGCCCCGCGCAGGCCGCCGCTTTAGTCGCGCTGCTGTCGCTGGGGGCGACTTTCACCGCCTCGGCCGCCGAGCCGCTGGTGAACGTGCAATGGCTGAACGAGCATCTGCACGACAAGAATCTGGTCGTGCTCGACATCCGCTCGGCCATCGATGGCGGCGGCGCCAAGGCTTACGAAGCGGCGCATATCCCGGGCAGCGTCCACAGCGACTACGACAAGGCCGGCTGGCGCGTCACCCGCGGCAATGTGCCATTCATGCTGCCGACCGTCGCGGAACTCGAGAAGCTGATCGGCGATGTCGGCATCGACGAGAACTCCCGCGTCGTGGTCATTCCCGCCGGCGTCAATTTCACCGATTTTGGCTCGGCCGCGCGTACCTATTGGACGCTGAAAATCGTCGGCGTGAACGACGTGTCGATTTTGGACGGCGGCGTCGCTGCCTGGAAGGCGGCCGGGCTGCCACTCGAAAACGGCGTCAAGAAGCCGTCGCCGACCATCTTCACGGCCACGCTCAACAAGAGCCTGCTGTCGGATGTCGACGACGTCACCAAGATCGAGAGCACGCATAACGCGACGCTGATCGACGCGCGCCCGGCCTCGTTCTTTACCGGCAAGGAAAAGGCCCCCGCTGCGCAAGCCTATGGCCACATTCCCGGCGCCGTCAGTCTGGACAGCGCCTCGTTTTATGACGCCCGGACCAACAAGTTGAAGCCGAAGACGGAACTCATCTCACTGGCTTCGCACATCCCGGCCGGCCCGTCGGTGGCCTATTGCAACACCGGCCACTGGGCGGCGACCGATTGGTTCGTGCTGCATGAGTTGCTCGGCCGCAAGGACGTCAGCCTCTATGACGGATCGATGGTCGAATGGACCGCCGACGCGACGCGCCCGGTTGAATCCAATCGCACGAAGTGGGATGACTTGAAAAAGGCGCTCGGGTTAGGTTCATAACCGAGCGTTTCAAGAAGACCCAGAGGATCACATGTCCACCGCGACTCTGTCGGCGCCCAACACGGGCGCCGCGCTTGGCATCGACCGCCTGTTCCTTAGCCTTGCGCTCGCCGCGACTGCGATCTTGATCGCGCTGGTGCTGCTGGACGGGCAGACCGCATCGGCACTGCTGATCGTCGGCGGGTTCGGCCTCGGCGTCGCATTCCTGAAAGCGGAATTCAGCTATACCGCGTCGTGGCGGCGCTTTCTCACGCGCGGCGAAGCGGGCGGCCTCATCGGCGGATTGATCGTGATCGCGGTCGCCGCCCTGGCCATCGTGCCGGTGGCGGCGCTGTCGAAAGGCTTCGGCGGCGCGATCGCGCCTTTGGGCGTCTCGCTCATCGTCGGCGCTTTCGTCTTCGGCATTGGCATGCAACTCGCCAATGGTTGCGGCTCCGGCACGCTCTACACCGCCGGTGGCGGCTCCGGGCGCATGCTGATCGCGCTCGCCTTCTTCATGGTCGGCAGCGTGTTTGGTTCGCTATCGCTGCCGGCCTTCCTCAGGCTCGGCGGCATCGATCCCGTTCTGGCGTCGGACTATCTCGGACCCTGGGGCGGACTGATCGCCACGCTTTTCAGTCTCGTCCTCGCCGCCGCGATCATGGCGGCGGTGGCGGTGAAACGCGGCGCCAATTGGAAGCCGTCGCGCAATTACATCGTCGGCGGCATCGCCATCGGCCTGTTGTGCATCTTCGTGTTCGCCGCCGGCGGCCACCCGTGGAGCGTGACCTTCGGCTACACGGTCTGGGGCGCGAAGATTTTCCAGGCGCTCGGCTTCGACTTTTCGCATTCTGAGTTCTGGCAATGGGCCGGACCCAAGCACGCGCTCGCCGAATCGGTTTTGTCCGACACCTCGAGCCTGACCGATTTCGGCATGTTGTTCGGCGCGATGGCGGCGGCCGCGGCCACCAAACCTTTCGCCGCCAACGCCTGGCCTCCCGTCAAATCGCTGCTCGCGGCCGCGGTTGGCGGCTTGCTGATGGGCTGGGGCGCGCGGCTCGGCTTCGGCTGCAACATCGGCGCCTTTGTCGGCGGCGTCGCCTCTGGCTCGCTGCATGGCTGGGTCTGGTTCGGCTCGGCCCTGTGCGGCTGCCTGATCGGCATCAGGCTGCGGCCGTTGTTTGGGCTGTCGAAGGATTAGCGCATGATCCCGAAAAGTGGGCACCGGTTTTCGGATCAGATCATGCGCAAAAGGAAATAAGCCATGAGAAAAGTATACATGGCCGTTGTGCTGCTCGGCCTCGTCGCCATCATCGGCAATCATCTGACCAGCCCGTCGAGCGGACGCGCCGTCTCTCCGGAAGATTTCGCCGGGGCTTGCGCGCCCTGCGGCGCGCCCTGTCCGTCGAAGAAGTAGCTAGAGCGTTTTCGAGCGAAGTGGGTACCGGTTCGCGTGAAGAAAACGCGATAAAGTAAAAGCTAGAGCCTCGGCTTTGATTCCATCAAAGCCGGAAAGGCTCTAGCTTCGCCCTTTCAAAAACGCTTCGACTTCCGCGCGCGTGGCGGCGCCCGACGCGCCGCCGAATTTCGTGCATTTGAGCGCGGCGGCGGCGGAGGCAAAGCGCAAGGCGTCCTCCAGCCCGCGACTTTCGACGAGCGCCGACGTAAAGGCGCCATGAAAGGCGTCGCCCGCGCCGAGCGTATCGACCGCTTCGATCTTGAACGCGGGCATATGGCGCACTGCCCCGTTGTCGAGCCAGTAGACGCCGTTCGGCCCATCGGTGACGGCGAGAAAGCCTGTCAGTTTCTTGGCCACGCGTTGCAGCGCCGCGCCGAGATCGCTTGACCCGGTGCTCCCGTGCAAAGCCTCCGACGATGCGATGACGTGGCTGCCGAGCGTCAGCAAAGGATCGGCCGGCTCGGTGGCGTGATCGAGATCGATGACGATAGGGATATTGCGGGCCCGCGCCGCCTGACAGACGGCGGTGACGAATTCCGGAAAGCGGTTATCGACCAGCACGGCGTCGGCATCGGCCACCAGCCGGACGGCATCGGCCGGCAGCGCCGCGTTCAGATTGGCGCCGCGCCGCGTCGCAATCGATTTTTCACCGGTGGCGTCAAGAAGGATCAACGACACCGAAGCAGCGCCGCCGGCGACCCGCTCAGCGCCCGTGCAATCGATCCCTTCGGCTTCCAGATCGGCGACGATGCGGTTGCTGACGTTGTCGTCATGTCCGCCGATCGGACCGGCAAAGGCCGCGCGACCGCCCAAGCGCGCTATGGCGACCGCGGCATTGGCGGCGCAGCCGCCGCCGGTGATGATGAATTCGGAAGCCGCTACCTTGGCGCCGGGCAGAGGAAAATTCTCGACCCGCATGACGATGTCCTGCACCGCGATGCCCGCGCAAAGAATTTTCGCGGCTTTAGTCAAAATTGATCCCGTCCTCGATCCAGGCGCGGATGATGTGATGCGCGATGGCGACTGGCGGCGGTGTGGTCAAACCGCCGGGGTGCTTGCGCATCAGCATGGTGACGATCTCGTCCTTGTCGAACCAGCGCGCGTCTTCCAGTTCGGTGCGGTCGACGGTGATGTCGTGGCTGAGCGCCTCGGCATGGCAGCCGATCATCAGCGAGGTCGGAAATGGCCAGGGCTGCGAGCGGAAATATTTTACCCGGCCGCAGGTGATGCCGGCTTCCTCGCGCGTTTCGCGATGCACGGCATCTTCAAACGACTCGCCCGGTTCGATGAAGCCGGCCAGGCACGACCACATGGTCGGCGCGAAGCGTGGGGAGCGGCCGAGCAGGCAGCGTTGGCCATCGACGATCAGCATGATGACGACCGGATCGGTGCGCGGAAAATGCTCGGTCTTGCAGGCCGGACAGTCGCGCTTCCAGCCGCCGCAGACCGGTTCGGTGGCGTGACCGCAGTTCGGGCAGAAGCGATGGCGCGCGTGCCAGTGCAGCACGGCCTTGGCTTCCGCGATCGGCGGCAGATGATCGGCCGCGACCAGTCCCTGCACCGCGACCGAGCGCAAGTCTGAGACGTGAAAACCATCGCGGGTCTTGAGCGCTTCCGCGTCTGCGGGCGCGAGGCCGACGCCGAAGCGCGGCGCGCCGTCGAGAAGCCCTAAAAAAATCGTCTCGGCCGTTTTGCCCAGCGCGGTTGCTTCCGCGAGCTTGAACAGCGGATCGCTGAGCGGCGCGCCCGTCTTCATCACGATCATCTCGATCCCGATCACATAGGCGCGGGCGGCAGGATCGGCGGCCATGCGCGCGAGCGCAGCGGCGTCGGTGCGCAATTCGGCGGCGCGTTCCAGCCGGTTGGCGGTATAGCCGAGCGTGGGCTTCGGACCGAGATCTGGACGGGGTGACATCGCGCGGAAACTGGCATGGTGACGCGGTGAGTGCAATGCACGGCGGCCTTAACGATTACGTGACGGCCGTAACCCCCAGCGCCCGCCGCAGCGCCGCGATGAATCCATCGCGAACCGCCGGCTCGTAAGCCGTTGGCGGCGCCACGCCCCAGACCGGCTTCGGCCAGGCCTTGTCGCTATGGCGGCGTCCGATGACATGCACGTGAAGCTGCGCCACCACATTGCCGAGCGCTGCGATATTCAGTTTCTCGCATTCGGTGATGGCTTTGAGCGCCTGCGAGGCCTGCGCGATCTCGCCGGTCAACTGCATCTGCTCGCGCTCGGCAAGATCGATGAGTTCTGTCACATTCGCGCGCCGCGGCACCAGAATGAGCCACGGGTAATTGGCGTCGTTGGCCAAGAGCACGCGCGCAAGCGCCAGATCGCCGACCGGTACGGTGTCGGCGGCGAGGTGCGGGTGGAGGCTCCAGGCTGATTCCATGCACCGCAACCCTAATTCGAATGGCTGTCCCCGTCATTCCCGGGCCAGCTTGCTTTCTGCCTTTATTCGCCCGATATAAGGGCCGGGAGGTTGGCGGTGGACGAACCACTCGCCAACCGGGTCAGATCCGGAAGGAAGCAGCCCTAACGAGCGCGGATCGGGTCGCTCGTCAGCCTCCCACCCAATTTCCGCGATCCATTTGCGCGCCTCGTGCCGCCGGTCGCGGCGGCCGGTCCGGATGGCACGATGAGCGATACCGAAAACAGCCCGGCTCTCGAACTCGACGCCACCGCGCCTGAGGCGACCGGCTATCGCGTGCTGGCGCGCAAATATCGCCCTTCCAGTTTCGAGGACCTGATCGGCCAGGATGCGATGGTGCGCACCATCTCGAACGCCTTCGAATCGGGACGCATTCCGCAGGCCTGGATTCTCACCGGCGTGCGCGGGGTCGGCAAGACCACGACCGCCCGTATTCTCGCGCGCGCGCTCAATTATGAATTGCCGGACGGCTCGGTGAAAGGGCCGACCATTCACATGCCGGTGATGGGCGTGCAGGATCAGGCCATCATCGACAGCCGTCATATCGACGTCCTCGAAATGGACGCGGCCTCGCATAACGGCGTCGACGATGTGCGCCAGATCAACGACGCCATCCGTTACGCGCCGGTGTCGGCGCGCTACAAGGTCTACATCCTCGACGAAGTGCACATGCTGTCGGGCGCGGCCTTCAACGCGCTGTTGAAGACGCTGGAAGAGCCGCCGCCGCACGCCAAGTTCATCTTCGCCACCACCGAAATCCGCAAGGTACCGGTGACGGTGCTGTCGCGCTGCCAGCGCTTCGACTTGCGCCGGGTCGATGCAGCGGTGCTGGTGAAGCATCTCGAAGGCATCGCGCAGAAGGAAAAGATCGAAGCGGAGCCCGCGGCGCTCGCCTTGATCGCGCGCGCGGCGGAAGGCTCGGTCCGTGACGCCCTGTCGCTGTTCGACCAAGGAATAGCTCACGCAGCAGGGCCGGTGCGCGCGGAAGACGTACGCGCGATGCTGGGTCTCGCCGACCGCGTGCGTATCGTCGATCTGTTCGAAGCGCTGATGAAGGGCGACATCGCCGCGGCGCTTGCCGAGTTGCGCGCGCAGTACGAGATCGGCGCCGATCCTTCCGTTGTGCTGAGCGATCTTGCCGAATTCACGCATTTTGTGACGCGGGTGAAGGTGGTGCCGTCGGTTGCCGACGATGTTTCTCTATCCGAAGCCGAGCGCGTGCGCGGCCGCGCCTTCGCCACGCAATTGTCGATGCGGGTCTTGTCGCGCTGCTGGCAGATGCTGTTGAAAGGCGTGTCCGAAGTGCAGGCGTCGGGCATGCCGGTGGCCGCCGCCGAGATGGTGCTGGTGCGCATTGCCTATGCCGCCGATTTGCCGACGCCGGATGAAGTGGTGCGATCGCTTGGCCAAAGCGACGGTAATGCCGGCAATGGCGGCGCGTCCGCGCGCGCCTCAAGCCATGGCGGTGGCGCTTCAGCCGCGACTTCGGCCGCGCAGAATTTCGTCCCGCGTTATGACGCCCCGCGCGGCGCCCCGCGTTCGTCGGCGTCCGCGCGTCCGGCAGAGAATCCGGTGGCAACGCTCGATGCGCCCGCACAGGCAGAGCCGGCCGTGGCGCTCGGCTCGTTTGAGGAACTGATCGCCTTCGTTGCCGAGAAACGCGACATTGCCACCAAGATGACGTTGGAACGCGACGTGCGGCTGGTGCATTTCGAGGACGGCCAGCTGGAAATCGCGCTGCTGCCGAACGCGGCGAAGACTTTCGTGCACGACCTGCAACGCAAGCTCGCCGGCTGGACCGGCAAGCGCTGGATCGTGGTTGTTTCGAAGGAGCAGGGCGCGCCGACCATGCGCGCGCAGGCCGACGCCCGTCAGGCCGAAGTCGAGCGTGACGTGCAAAGCGATCCGCTGGTGCAGGCGGTGCTCAACCGCTTTCCGGGCGCCAAGGTGGTGGCGGTGACGCAGAATGCGGACGAGAGCGGCGATGCCGTTTCGGATGCGCCACTCGAAGAGAATGAGGACGACTAAACCATGGCCGATTTCATGGGCATGATGAAGCAGGCGGCCCAACTGCAATCGAAAATGCAGGCGATGCAGGCCGAGCTCGACACCATCACCGTCGAGGGCACGGCCGGCGGCGGCATGGTCACCGTGACGCTCACCGCCAAGGGCGATCTGAAAAGCGTCAAGCTCGACGAGTCGCTCATAAAACCGTCGGACAAGGAAATCATCGAGGATTTGCTGGTTGCCGCCCATGCCGACGCGCGCCGGAAGGCGGAAACCGTGCTTCAGGAAAAAATGAAAGCCGTCACCGGCGGCCTCGCGCTGCCGCCGGGTTTGGGGCTGGGGTAACGCCGATATGGCGAGCGCCGTTGCCGGCCCAGAAATCGAACGCCTGATCCAGTTGCTGGCGCGCCTGCCTGGTTTGGGCCCGCGCTCGGCGCGGCGCGCGGCGCTGTTCCTCATTAAAAAACGCGAAGCGGTGATGGCGCCACTTACCGGCGCCTTGCAGACCGCGATGGAGAAAATCGTCGTCTGCAAGACCTGCGGCAATATCGATACGCACGAGCCGTGCACGGTCTGCACCGATCCGCGCCGCGATCAATCCATTCTCGTCGTCGTGGCCGACGTCGCCGATCTCTGGGCACTCGAACGCGCCAATGCCGTTAATGCACGCTATCACGTGCTCGGCGGCACGCTCTCGCCGCTCGACGGCGTCGGTCCGCAGGACCTTTCCATCGACGCGCTGATCTCGCGCGCGCATGGCGAGGAGGTCAAGGAGCTGATCCTGGCGCTCAATGCCACGGTCGATGGCCAGACCACCGCGCATTACATCACCGAATTATTGTCCGACGCCGGCGTAAAGGTAACGCGGCTGGCACATGGGGTTCCGGTCGGCGGCGAACTGGATTATCTCGACGAAGGCACGCTGTCGGCGGCGATGAAGCAGCGGACGTTGTTTTAACTCGACTGTCATGCCCGCGAAGGCGGGCATCCAGTTCTTTCTTATTTTGGCCCTGGGTCCCCGCCTTCGCGGGGACGAGCGGAAGAGGGAGCGTCGTCAAGCCGCCTTCTTCTCCAGCCTTTTGAAATGTCCCTTGCCTTGCAGCCACCACAGCAACAGCAGGCTCGGCAACCCGGCCATCGCACAGATCGCGAAGAACCAGACCCAGCCGGCGCTTTCCGCGATGAAGCCCGCGCCCGCCGACAAATAAGTGCGGCCGAAGACGGCGAGCGCGGTCAGCAAGGCATACTGCGTCGCCGTGTGCAGCGGGTTCTGGCACAGCGCCGAAAGATACGCGACGAACATCACGGTGCCGATGGCGCTGGTAAAATTTTCGATCGTGATGGCGATGGTGAGCGCGCTGAGGTCGTGACCCCTATAGGCGACCCAGCAGAAGCCGAGATTGGCGGTGGCCTGCAACAGTCCGCCGATCCAGAGGCTGAGGCTAAGTGGGTAGGCGCGCGCCACGAAACCGCCGGCAAAGCCGCCGGCGAGCAGCGCGGCCAAGCCCACGCCCTTGACGATGGCCGCGTATTCATTGCGCGTGAAGCCGAGATCGATCACGAAAGGCGCGGTCATCGCGCCCGACAACGCGTCGGTGAATTTGAACAATACGACGAAGGCCAGCATCGCCAGCGCGAAGTCGTAACTGAGAAAATCCTTGAAGGCGCCGAGCGCGGCTTCGACCACGCGCGCGAACGGCTTTTGCCCGGCATGCGCGGCGTCGGCCGGGCCTGAGCGTTCCGGTTCGGTTGCGAGCAGCGCGGTGGCGGTGCCGATCAGGACCAGCACGGCCATCGCCGAATAGCCCCAGCGCCAGGCGGTCTGCGTGCCGATGCCGAAGGATTGAAAGTAGCTCACCAGAAACAGCGCGCCGGCGGTCGAGATCAACATGCCGATGCGATAGGACGCGACATAAGCGGCCATGCCGGCGGCCTGCTCGTTTTCCGGCAGACTTTCGATGCGGAAGGCGTCGACCACGATGTCCTGCGTGGCCGAGGCGGCGGCGACCAGTATGGCGGCTGCCAATACGACGTACCAGGAGAAGACCGTGGGGTCGCACAGGCCCAACAGCAGGATCGTCGCGATCAGCAGGATTTGCGAAAACACGAGCCAGCCGCGGCGGCGGCCGAGCCAGCGCGCCAACAGCGGCGCGTCGAGCGCGTCGGTCAGCGGCGCCCACAGGAACTTCACCGTGTAGGGCATGCCGGCGAGCGTAAACAGGCCGATGATGCCGAGATCGAGCCCGCTCTCGCGCAGCCAGACCAGCAGCGTGCCGCCCGACAGCGCGAGCGGCAATCCGGACGAAAAGCCGAGAAACAGAACGATGAGCACGCGCGGCTTGAGATAGACCGAGAGCGCGTCGAGGTAAGACGCGCGCGGTGTGGCGCTGTCGGGCGCGGTCATGGGCATGCTTTCTTCACCTCTCCCCGCGTGCGGGGAGAGGTGAAGAAGGGCGCGCCCATGAATACCCTCACTCCGCCGCTCCGAGCTTGCGGATCGGCGCTTCCAGGATGTCGGCGCTCGCCGCCGTATCGGCGTCAAATTCGAGCGCCTCGATCTTGCCGCCGCGCTTCTCGATCTTGCCGGTCGAGATCAGAATGCCGTCGATATCGACATTGGCCTGCCCGAAATGGGTCTTCAGCTTGTTGACGCGGTCCGAGAGCAGACCGACGTCCTTCATCATCAGCCCGACTTCGGTGCGGATCTGGTCGGCGGCCTCGCGCATTTCGGCGTCCTTGCGCACCTGCTTGATGACCTGGATGGCCATCACCATCAGCGTCGGCGACACGATCATCACGCGCGCGCGTTGCGCCCTCTGCACCAGGTCGTCGAACTGCTCGTGCAGATCGGCGTAGACGGACTCAGATGGGATGAACATCAGGGCGATGTCCTGGGTCTCGCCCGGCACCAGATATTTCTCGGCGATATCGTTGACGTGTTTGATAATGTCGGTCTTGACGCGCGCGATGGCCAGTTTGCGCTCGTCTTCGGTCGCTGCCGCGCGCAACGCGGTCATGGCCTCAAGGGGAAACTTGGCGTCGATAATCAGCGGCCCGGACTCCGGCATGAATATCGCACAGTCGGGCCGCTTGCCGCTTTTCAGCGTGTACTGGAATTCATAGGCACCCTTCGGCAGCACGTCGCTGACGATGGCTTCCAACTGGCCCTGTCCGAAAGCGCCGCGCGACTGCTTGTTGGTCAGCACATTTTGCAGCGAGGTCACCGTGCCGGCGAGATCGGTAATATTTTTCTGCGCCGAGTCGATCACCGCCAGCCGCGCATGCAGTTGCTGCAAATGGTCGGTGGTGTTCTTGGTCGAGGTCTTCATCGACTCGCCGAGATTTTGACTGACCGCGTCGAGCCGCGTATTCACGGTGTGCTGCAACTGAGTGTGCGAACTTTGCAGCCAGCTTCCCATGGCATCGAGGCGGGCGTTGAGCTCGCGCAGGCGCTGCTCGGCCTCGGGGTTGGCGGCGGGCCTGCGCAGCAGCAGCGCGATGACGAGCCCGGCAACGACGACCAGGCCCGCGATGGATATGATGAGAAGGACCGTTTGCGACATGAAGCCCTTTTAGCGCGATTCGGCGGTAATGCGAACGAAGAGCGAACGTTAGGGCGCTTGTGGCCTCGGCTCAAGGGCTTATGGGGTGCCACATTGACCCCACAGCGCCGAGCCCTTAAATCGCGGCCATGGCGATCCGCGATATCCTCGTTATCCCCGACAAGAAGCTGCGGCTGAAATCGGAACCGGTCAAAACGGTCGATAAGCCGTTGCGCGCGCTGGTCGAGGATATGTTCGCGACCATGTACGAGGCGCCCGGCATCGGGCTTGCCGCCATCCAGATCGGCGAGCCGCTGCGCCTCATCACCATGGACCTGGCCAAAAAGGACGATCCGCCGGAGCCCATGGTCTTCATCAATCCGGAGATTCTGTGGACTTCGGACGAGACCTCGACCTATGAGGAAGGTTGTTTGTCGATCCCGGAATATTACGAAGAGGTCGAGCGGCCGGCCAAGGTGAAGGTCAAATATCTCGATCTCGATGGCAAGGAGAGAGAGATCGAGGCCGACGGCCTGCTCGCGACGTGTCTCCAGCACGAGATCGACCACATTAACGGCGTGCTGTTCATCGACCATATTTCCAAGCTCAAGCGCGGCATGGTGATGAAGAAATTCACCAAGGCGGCCAAGAAGGGCGTCAGTCCCTCGCTCGCCAAGGACAAAGAGCCTTCGCATCACATTGGGTGAGGCGTGGATAATTCGGCTGATTTAAGGTATGATTTTTGTATGCCTTACCTATTCATTCGTGGCATTGAGCCAAAGCTGAGGCGAGAGATTGAGCGGCGTTCACGCGCCCATCGCCGCAGCATGGCGGACGAAGTCCAAGCATTACTTTGCCAGGAACTCAGGCGCCCTGCGGCACGAACAAGGCCCGCGAAACAAAGACCGGGTATGCGACGCGCGATTCGTTCGGCGTGACGGCCGATCAATAGATTTTCCGGAACACAACTCATGCCCCTTCGCCTGATCTTCATGGGCACGCCCGACTTCGCGGTGCCGTCGCTGTTGGCGCTGGTGGCCGCCGGGCATGAGATCGTGGCCGTCTATACGCGCGAGGCAAAGCCCGCCAAGCGCGGAATGGAATTGCAAATCACGCCGGTCGCGCGCGAGGCGGAAAAGCTCGGCCTACCGGTTCTGACGCCGAAAATCTTGAAGACCGAGGAAGCGCTCGCCGCCTTTCGCGCGCATAATGCCGACGCGGCGGTGGTGGTGGCTTACGGCATGATCCTGCCGAAGGCCGCGCTGGAAGCGCCGCGCCTCGGCTGCTTCAACGTACACGCTTCGCTGCTGCCGCGCTGGCGCGGCGCCGCGCCGATCAATCGTGCCGTTATGGCGGGCGACAAGGAGTCCGGCGTCACCATCATGCAGATGGACGAGGGACTCGATACCGGCGCCATGGCCAAAGACTTAGGAATGCGCGAGGCTTTACCAATTGGCGACGACATGACCGCCGGCGATCTGCACGATGCGCTCGCTGCCTTGGGCGCCGACCTGATGCCGCGCGCGCTCGCCGCCGCCGATCACGGCACGCTCACGCTGACTCCGCAGCCGCAAGAGGCCGTTACCTATGCCGCGAAAATCTCCAAGGACGAGACACGCATCGATTGGGCAAAGCCGGCGTTTGAGGTGCATAATCATCTGCGCGGGTTGTCGCCCTTTCCGGGCGCATGGTTCGAATTGGATGGCGTGCGCATCAAGGCGCTGCGCTCGACCTTGGCCAGCGAATCGGGCCTGCCTGGCAGCGCGCTCGACGATTCCCTCACCATTGCCTGCGGCGATGGCGCTATTCGGCTTACGCAGATCCAGCGCGAAGGCAAACGGCCTATGAGCGCGGAGGAATTCCTGCGCGGCACGTCTGTAAAACGCGGTTCGCGGGTGAACTAGAATGCCGCGCTACAAACTTATCATTGAATATGACGGCGCGCCTTTCCGCGGCTGGCAGACGCAGGCCGACCAGCTCACCGTGCAGGGCGTGCTGACCGCGGCGGTGACGGCGCTCACCGGCGAAAGCGTGCTGGTGCAGGGTGCCGGCCGCACCGATGCCGGCGTGCACGCGAAGGGCCAAGTGGCGCATATCGATCTCGCGCGCGAGTGGGAAACCGACACCGTGCGCGATGCGCTCAACGCGCATTTGCGCCCGCATCCGGTGGCGGTGATTTTGGCGGAGCGCGCCGCCGACGATTTCAACGCCCGCATGTCGGCGGTGAAGCGGCATTACCTCTATCGCATCATCAATCGTCGCCCGGATCTCACCTTCGATCTGAAATATGCCTGGCGCGTGGTGCGCAAGCTCGATGTCGACGCCATGAACGCGGCGGCGCAACGCCTCATCGGCAAGCACGACTTTACGACCTTTCGCTCCACCGAATGCCAGGCCAGGTCGCCGGAGAAGACTCTCGACCGGCTCGATGTCGTGCGCGCGGGCGAGGAAGTGCATGTCCTCGCCTCGGCGCGCTCGTTTTTACACAATCAGGTGCGCTCGATGGTCGGTTCGCTGGTGAATGTCGGCGACGGCAAATGGAGCGCCGGCGATCTTTCCGCCGCCCTCGAAGCGCGCGATCGCGCCGCCTGCGGCCAGGTGGCGCCGCCGGACGGGCTTTATCTGATGCAGGTCGATTACTTTTCGTAGCCCGGATGAAGCGAAGCAAAATCCGGGGCGGCTCCCCGCATTTCGCTTCATGCGGGCTACAGGGAAAAATACTCGTCGATAATTTTCCGATAGATCCCCGTCAGTGCCGTCAGTTCCGCGACCGGCACGCGCTCGTCGACCGCGTGCATGGTCTGGCCGACCAGGCCGAATTCCACCACCGGGCAGTGATGCGTGATGAAGCGCGCGTCCGAGGTGCCGCCGGTGGTCGAAAGTTTCGGCGTGCGGCCGGTGACTTCGCGGATCGCGCCCGACACCATTTCGGTGAACGGCCCGGATTTAACGACGAACGAGCCGGCATTCGACGGCTGAAACTTGAAAGCGAACTTGATCTTGCCGCCGGTGGCTTTTTCAGCGCGCGTTTGCAAAAGCTTCTGCAACGACTCGGCGGTGTGGATGTCGCTGAAGCGGATGTTGAACATCGCGCGCGCTTCGCCCGGAATAAGATTGACGGTTTTGTTGCCGACATCGACCGAGACGAATTCCAGATGCGAGGGCTGGAAGTTATCATTGCCCTGGTCAAGCGGCTCCGATTGCAGCGCCTCAATGAGCTTGCTGAGCCCGCGGATCGGATTGTCGGCGCGCTCGGGATAGGCGACATGGCCCTGCTTGCCGGTGACGATCAGATGGCCGTTGAGCGAGCCGCGCCGGCCGATCTTGATGGTGTCGCCAAGCTCATGGACATTGCTCGGCTCGCCGAGCAGACAGTGGCTGAACTTCTCGCCCTTGTCGGCGCACCATTGCAACAGCTTCGGCGTGCCATTGACCGCGATGCCTTCTTCGTCGCCCGTAATCAGAAACGAGATCGAGCCTTTGGGTTTGCCGCCATTGGCCGCGATATGGTCGAACGCGGCGGCCATCATGCAGGCGATGCCGCCTTTCATGTCGACTGCGCCACGCCCGTACAGCATGCCGTTGTCGACTTCGCTGGCGAAAGGCGGATGCGTCCAGGCTTTCTCGTCGCCTGGCGGCACCACGTCGGTGTGCCCTGCGAGCACAAGGTTAGGCTCGGCCGTACCGATGCGGGCGTAAAGGTTTTCGACATCCTCCGCGCCCGGCTCCGAGAAAGTCATGCGATGCACGGTGAAGCCGGCGGTTTTCAGCGTCCTCTCAAGAAACGCCAGCGCGCCGCCTTCCGCCGGCGTCACCGACGGACAACGCAGAAGGTCACGGGCGAGGGCGAGAGGATCGGCGGTCATTATGCGAAACCGGAAAGTTCGAGGAACTCGGGAAGCACTAATTCGATTTCTCTGACGACCGCAGGCAAACTATCGGCTTCGATGACCAATCCAGGCACGTCGCGGCTCGTCGCGGTCCAGACTTCCGCTTCGTCATCCCAACGTGCTTGCACCGAAATATCTCGGTTCATGACAGGCCGCCGTTCAATCCCTCAGCAATTCATTGATGCTGGTCTTGCTGCGCGTCTTCTCGTCCACACGTTTGACGATCACCGCGCAATAAAGGTTTGGGCCCGGCTCGCCGTTCGGCATCGGCTTGCCCGGCATGGTGCCGGAGACGACAACCGAATAAGGCGGCACTTCGCCATAAAAAATCTTGCCGCTGGCACGGTCGACGATCTTGGTCGACTGGCCTAGATAGACGCCCA
>Ga0207933_1000263_pt1 | contig 55027 bp, 45 predicted proteins | sample NGESurdeep092012_4_FD_184488 | JGI IMG/M metagenome (GOLD analysis project Ga0207933, IMG submission 184488) | Arctic peat soil microbial communities from Barrow, Alaska - NGEE Surface sample F53-3 deep-092012 (SPAdes) | ecosystem: Environmental > Terrestrial > Soil > Wetlands > Peat ...
CGTTGAGCATCTTCGCCACTGGTCCCAATGGCGAAGACAACATCAATTTCACGCCCTGCGCTTCCACTACCGAAAGCGAGGATCGCCACTGCCAGTCTTCTATCTACAACTGTAGTATTAGGTTGATGTGGAAGTAGAGGGTGAGGATGTATCGAGTACGGCAGACCCCCTCCCTCCCCTCCCCCCCGGGTACTTTAGGGCGCAAAGTATTCTTACGGCGAGGGTTAGGGTTGGACTTGTGGAAGTCTGGAATTGCACCATTTTTGGGCATGCCACTTTATTCGAGCTCCCGCGGACGCGGTGGTCCTTGCTTCTCGGCGTTATGATTGGGGTGTGCTTGTCGGGAGGGGCATTGCATGGGTGAAATCGATCGCATCACGCAGAACCCTGCTGTTATGGGGGGCAAAGCCTGCATCCGCGGCATGAGGGTGACGGTGGGGATGATCGTTGGGCAGATTGGATCGGGGACGAGCGTAGATGAATTGCTAGCGGCGTATCCGTACCTGGAGCGCGAAGATGTGCTACAGGCGTTACGCTATGCGGCCTGGCTGGCGAGCGGGCAAGAGGTCGAGCTGGCTTCGGCATGAAGCTGTTGCTGGACATGAACCTGTCGCCGCTCTGGCTGGCGACACTGAGCCATGCTGGGTTTGAGGTGATTCACTGGTCGGCAGTTGGAGCGGCGAATGCTCCTGACCACGAGATCATGCTGTTTGCGCAGGAACGCGGCTACACGATCTGTACCCAGGACCTCGACTTTGGATCGATGCTGGCAGCAAGCGGCAATGGAAGACCGAGTGTCGTGCAGATTCGGTCGCAGGATATTTTGCCTAATGGGATTGGTATGCAGGTGGTGGCGGCGCTGCTGCGGATGTCGGCGGAACTGGAGGCGGGTGCGCTGGTTACCGTCGATCCACGGAAGACTCGGGTTAGAGTGCTGCCTTTTCGGCCGAGAGGCTAGTGGAATTGAAGGAAAGCGGTCGGATTTCGCTCAACTGACCGGCGTGACCGGCGAGCAATATTCGCGGATTGAGAACGGCGCTGTGTTGATGGCTTCGCATGGCAAGGTAAAGAAACGACAACGGCCTTCTCGAAAGAGAAGGCCGTTGTTCCGTTGCGGTGGGCCTACCTACAGGGCCGATATCGAAAGTGTGCCCTTTCTGTGCCCTCGTTTTCGGCGTGCAAGCTTTTCGCTTCACTTATAACTTCTTTAGTGTGAGAAGTTTGAAGTGGTAGGCACGTCCGGATTCGAACCGGAGACCTCTACCGTGTCAAGGTAGCGCTCTAACCAACTGAGCTACGCGCCTTCATGCGTCTCATCAGTCTAAATGGAATGGGAGGCGTGCCGCAACTCTGCCGGTCCTTAACGTTATAGCTCATTAGAAATGTCCTCTGCCGGTCCTTAGGAATCGCGGGCAGCCGTTTCGATCGCCGGCGGCGAGTGTATCCGCCGCACCACGATCCACGCATACTCCGCCGCCGAGATCGGCGCCAGCACCGCAATCGCCCTCAGCAACACGCCCTTCAGCTCAATCAGGTGCGTCGAGTAGACGACCTGGCAGGTCATCACCGTCAGCAACCCCAGAATCTGCACCATCGTATTCAGTTTGCCCAGCTTGCTGGGACGGAAGTCGCGCAGCGTGCCCGTCGCAAACAGCAGTGTCGCGATCAGCAGAATCCCCAGGTCGCGGCTGAACACCAGCACTGTCACGTATCGCGGAATCACGCCGACGTGCATCAGCACCAGGAACAGCGTGCTCATCAACAGCTTGTCGGCGATCGGGTCGAGGTACAGCCCGAGCGTCGTCTTCTGCTCCAGCAGCCGTGCCAGCAGACCGTCCAGGCCGTCGCTGACACCCGCGATCCACAGCAGCGCAAACGCAAACTTCCAATGGAAGTCCAGAATCTCGATGACCAGGAAGGGCAGCACGAACAGCCGCAGCATCGTCAGCAGGTTGGGCGCGGCGCGGAATTGGCGGAGATTCGACACAGGCGGGATACCCGCATGGTAGCTGATTTCGACCGCCGCGGTCAGGCGCCGGAAAATTGAACTCCGACTAACGCAGTCTTGCTTCCCGCGGCGCTGCGCCGTACACTGAGAATGGCCCGAACTGCGTGTCGGACGCACATTTCCGGCCCTCCTGAACCCCATGCTGCGGCTCACCAAAAAAGCGGACTACGGCCTCATGGCCCTCAAGTACCTCGCCGAACAGGCGACCCTTGCCGCTCCGCACGCGGTCGCGCAGTCCGCAAAAGATATTGCCGAGGCCTACCACATTCCGCCCCAGCTCCTGGCAAAAATCCTCCAGACGCTCACCAAGGCCGGTCTGCTCGTTTCGCACGCCGGCACCAACGGCGGCTACGCCCTGGCCCGCACCGCCCACGACATCACCGCTTTCGAAGTCATCCGCGCCATCGACGGCCCGCTCTTCATCACCAGTTGCATCACGATCCACGGAACCTGCGACCTTCACGGTACCTGCACCATCAAAGAACCGTTGCGGAAAGTCAACGACAGCATCAAGGACCTGCTCTCCGGCATCCGTATTTCAGACCTCGTCGAAGAAGGCGCACACGCATCGCACGCCGTCGCCGGCGGCCTGGTCAGCATCGGGCTATAGATTTTAGATTTTCTCTACGCTCAATAGCTCTGCGCTCTGAGCTGTACAAGAACCATCAGCACCACCAAAGTTTAGGAGCACACAACATGCAAGAATCCATCGGAATGACCGTCACCAAGTCGAACGAGCCACTGCCCCCCGGCGTCAAGCTGCCCATTTACATGGACAACCATGCCACAACGCCGCTTGACCCGCGCGTGCTGGAAGCGATGATGCCCTACCTCACCGGCATCTTCGGCAACGCGGCCAGCCGCAACCACAGCTTCGGCTGGGAAGCCGAGCAGGCTGTCGAAAAGGCCCGCGAGCAGATCGCGAAGCTCATCGGTGCGACCGCCAAGGAGATCATCTTCACCTCCGGCGCCACGGAGTCGAACAACCTCGCCATCAAGGGCATCGCCGAGATGTACCGCGAGCGCGGCAACCACATCATCACCCAGGTCACAGAGCACAAGGCGGTGCTCGACACCTGCAAGAAGCTCGAAAAGCAGGGCTACCGCATCACCTATCTGCCGGTACTGGCGGACGGCCTGATCGACCTCGAAGACCTCAAGCGCGCCATCGACAAGGACACGATCCTCGTCTCCATCATGTATGCGAACAACGAGATCGGCGTCATTCAGCCCATCCGCGAAATCGGCGCCATCTGCCACGAGCGCAACGTGCTCTTCCACACCGACGCCGTCCAGGCTGTCGGCAAAATTCCCGTCAACGTCATTCAGGACAACATCGACGTCCTCTCGCTTTCCGGCCACAAAATTTACGGTCCCAAGGGAGTCGGCGCGCTGTACGTTCGCCGCCGCAACCCACGCGTCCAGATCACCGAGCAGATCAACGGCGGCGGCCACGAGCGCGGCATGAGAAGCGGCACGCTGAACGTCCCGGGCATCGTCGGCCTCGGCGCGGCGTGCGAGCTCTGCAGGAACGAGATGGAAGCCGAAGGCAAGCGCGAGATCGCCCTCCGCGACTACATGCGCGCCAAGTTCGAGAAGGCGCTGGACTACGTCCACGTCAACGGCAACATGGAGCACCATCTGCCCGGCAACCTCAACATGAGCTTCGTCTACGTCGAAGGCGAGTCGCTGCTGATGGGCATCAACGACATCGCGGTCTCCTCGGGTTCAGCTTGCACCTCGGCCACGCTCGAACCCAGCTTCGTCCTCAAGGCCCTGGGCCTCGGCGACGACGTCGCGCACTCCTCCATTCGCTTCGGCCTCGGACGCTTCAATACGAAGGCGGAGGTGGATTATGTCTCCGACAAATTGATTGATGTCGTCACCAAACTGCGTGAGCTTTCTCCACTCTACGAGATGGTGAAAGAGGGCATCGACCTGACCAAGATCGAGTGGGCCGCGCACTAAGTTCGATCGAATAGAAACAGAAAGAGGGCACGGCTTCGGCTGTGCCCTTTTCCTTTTACTTTGTCATTCCGTAGCCAGCGAAGGAATCTGCTTCCTGCAGCAGCAGCTTAGTGCTTCAATGGACAAGTGAAATCAGAAGCTGAGCTCGCATTGGACTTTCTGCTCAGAAGTCTCAATGCCTATCTACGTCCTCTCGGCTTCAAGAGATTCGGCCGGCGATTCGGACGCCAGAGCGAAGAGTGCTGGCAAATAATGGCAGTGCAGACCAGCCGGTACTCATCGAGCGAGAGCAAGAATGTCACTATCAACTTCGGCGTTATCCCTAAGAAACTTATAGAGTTTCGCGGGGGAGATATTGCCAAGGCGCCCCTCGATTACACATGTCCGATACGATTCGGCATAGTCGAACCTTTCAGCCCGAAAGACTACTGGTGGACTATCCGGGATGAGCAATCCGCAATGGATGCCTACACCGCAATCATTGGTTCGCTCGACAGCAGAGACATCTCTTTTCTGAACAGCCTGCAAAGTGACATCGGCATTCTAGAGATGTATAGCTCTAATCAAGTTCTAGGCTTTCAGATCGACGCCGACGAAACTCGGCTGGTTCTTCTCGGCCACATGGGTCGAAATGAAGACGCCGCTGCAAGACTCAAACACTACGAGATCGATTGGGTTCCGACGGCAGCGGTGGAACGAGCGAAGCGTTTCCTCGAAACATATTGTGCGACGTTCGTCGCGCTGGGCTCATAACCTTGCCCAATTGCCGCCGCTGGATTCCCACCACCCCATCGCTGTACACTTCCCGCATGATCGGAACGTCATTACGCTCGTCGCTACACCTCTGCCTCATCTCCCTCTGCGCGCTAGCCGCATCCGCGCAGGGCGTCGTCCGCCCCCAGGTCAACCCCGACCGCACCATCACCTTCCGCTACACCAACGCCGGCGCAACAAAGGTCGAGCTCGTCTCCGACATGCTGCACGGCAAGAAGCTGCCGATGGTGCGCGGCGAAGACGGTGTCTGGACCGTCACCACGCCACCCGAAGCCCCCGAAATTTACGGCTACAGCTTCGTCGTCGACGGCGTAAACACCCTCGACCCGCTCAACAATGCTGTGCGCGCCAACTACGTCTCCCTCTCCGACGACGTCATCGTCCCCGCGCAGCCGCCCGCGCCGTGGGAGCTCGCCGACATACCGCACGGCCGCGTCGACCACTACAACTACACCACGCACGTCGTGAAGAACCTCCCCGAAAACCAGAGCACGTACGTCGTCTACACGCCTCCCGGCTACGACGAACACCGCAAAGCGGGCTACCCCGTCCTCTATCTCCTCCACGGCTGGTCGGACTTCGCCGACGGCTGGGTCGGCGTGGGCCGCGCGAATTACATCTTCGATTCCATGCTCGCCGAAGGCAAAATCGTTCCGATGATCGTCGTCATGCCGCTCGGCTACGGCGACCTCGATTTCGTGACGCACGGCGAAGGCGCGTGGCAGGATGCAGCGCGAATCGACAGCAACGTCGCGCTGTTCTCGCAGGCGCTCGAAACCGAAGTGATGCCGGCAGTCGAGCGGGAGTACAACGTCGCGCGCGGCCGCGACAACCACGCCATCGCCGGCCTCTCCATGGGAGGCCTCGAAAGCCTGTACGTCGGCCTCAATCACACCGACCAGTTCGCCTACGTCGCCGGCCTGAGCGCCGCGATTCACCAAAGGCACTTCGACGAGCATCTGCCCAATCTCGCCGGCCCCGACGCCGCGAAAAAGGCCAACCTGAAACTCCTCTGGGTAGCCTGCGGGACCGGCGACTCGCTCATCCAGCCGAACCGCGATTTCGCCGCCTGGGCCAAGGCCAAGGGCCTGCCCATCACCGCCGTCGAAACGGAAGGCGAGCACACCTGGCTCGTCTGGCGCGACAACCTGCTGCACCTCGCGCCTCTCTTATTCCGGCCAAAGTAATCGCATTTCTCTAAGCTCATAGCTCTGGGCTCTAAGCTGTCCAAAACACCGAAGCCGCATCAAGTCCCCGGCTGCACATACGGCACCTGCCCCAGATACCGCCGCTCGCGCCCCCGCGGGTCGTCTTCGATGCGCGGAGGAAGATCGAAGATCATCGTCGCACGCCGCTTCAAATCGAACGCCGGCCAATGCGGCGCATGAGCATTGTCCGGCACGCCGTTCCGCGCAAACGCAATATACGTTTCGCTGACGACATCGGCCATCTTCTGCGCCTGCGCTTTGTCTTCCGCCGTGCTGCCCACCATCCCCGGCGCCAAGTCAACATTGTCGAACGCCAGCGGAATATCCAGCGTATGCGGCGATCCGTAACTGCCGCCATCCCCAGTCTTGACCGGTGTTTTCCAGTTCAGCTGATACACCCAGGTCCGCGGCTGCGCCACCGGATCGGCAGCGCGGCGGTCAGCCTCGATCACCTGCCCACGCCACGAACGAGAGTCCGTCGTCACCGCAAAAAACACATCGCTCGCCGAGTACTCCGGATGCCACTCGCGATACTTCGCGATCACCTCAGCCACCGGCAGAGAAACCGTCTCACTTTTCAGATAGGGCGCACTCTTTTCGAGCGCCTCCGGCAGCGTCTCCCACGTCAGGTGAAAGAAGCCAGGCTGCCCCATCAGTCCCCGCGTCTCATCGTGCATGTTGCCGAGCATCATCGGCACCCGCGCCGAAATCGCCGGATCGGTCGGAGAGAACGGATCGCGTGGCAGCGACCGCCCGTCCGTCACCGGCCCATAGTATCCGCCCGCTCGCGTGGCCTCCTGAATTTTCTCCATCGGCAATGTCCGCAACGCCTGCGCGCGCGCTTCAGGAGTCGCCGCATCCAGACCCAGCGCCTTCAAAAAATCTTTCGCTCGCGCAGTCGCATGTGCCGGTGAAGCCCCCGTGACCTGCTGTCCGCTCATCGTAATCACGCGGTGGAACAGCCCATGCGCGGGAGGCTGCGCCATCAGCGTCGCGCACTTCGCGCCGCCACCCGACTGCCCGAAAATCAGCACCCGCGAAGGATCGCCGCCAAACTCCACAATGTTGTCGCGCACCCACTGGAGCGCCAGCACCAAATCAAGCTGCCCCGCATTGCCCGAGTCCTCAAACCCCGGCGCCAGTTCAGCGAGATACACATACCCAAACGAATTCAGCCGATGGTTCACCGTAACCACAACTACATCGCCGCGCTTCGCCAGCCGCGCGCCATCATAAAGCTGAGCATTGACGGTGCCATTCGAATACGCGCCGCCGTGGATGTACACCATCACCGGCCGCTTCCTGCCATCGTCTCTAGCGGAACCGCGCAGCCCCGGCGTCCACACATTCAGGTGCAGACAATCCTCGCTCTCCACGCCCTCATCCGGCGGCAGATGATACCCCGGCCGCGTCGCCGCAGCCGCCGCATCTTCGCGCCGCGGACGAGCGCCAATCACCTGCGGCGCCCTCGGGCCCCACTCGAACGCATCGCGCACATCGCTCCACGGCGCAGGCGGCCTGGGCGGAGCGAACCGCGTCTTCGCGGTGTCCATGCCATACGCAACGCCCTTGAAACAAACGATGCCATTGCCGACGACACGCCCCCGCACGCGCCCTGCAGTCGTTTTCGCAACAGGCTCGGCAGCGTCCGGCAAAGCCAACGCCGCACGCGGCACCAACGCGAGCGCGCCCATCGCGGCCCCGCCCTGCAACGCTTTCCGCCGGTCAATCGTCATCGCAGCACGCTCAATTCTTGTCCGGAGTAACCGTAACCGCCTTGTTCTTCTCAAACACAATCGTCACCGGATGGCTGTTGTTGTCGTAGTTCACGGTGCGGTCGCCGATCGAATCCGAACTCGGCTTGATGATCTGTCCCAGCGCCATCATGGCCTGGTTCTCGCTCATCCCGGGCACAACTTCGTGCTTGTCGATATGCGCCCACGCATCCGCGCCCCAGTGCTTGTAGAGAATGTGTGGATCGTCGTAGAAAAATATTTCGTCGGTCGAAAATGTGTAGAGCCCGCCCTGGTAATACCCGACCGGCACAGCATACTCCGCCTTCGGGTCAGCCGATTTCGGCAGCGTAAACGCCAGCAACACATGCCGCTGCCCTGCCGGAATGCGCAGCAGCACCGGCGCTTTCGGCGGCGCAACCTGCTCAAACACGTCCTGAATGATGAGCGGCTCCGCTCCCATCAGCGTCCCTACCGGATGCGCGTAGTCCGCATGATGATTGGCGTAGTGAAAATAGTCCATCTGGTCGGCCGCGCTCACCCAGATCGTCTTTCCAATCAGCGCGCGTTCGTCCTTCAGCGAATCCGGCCGCTGCTTCTTCAGGTTCATCGTCACCGCGTCGTCGTCGGTCATCGTCGACTCGCTGTACGCGGGCTTCGCTGGCGTCGCTTCCTCGTGGTTGGCCCTGTAGATCAGGCCCACCCGCACTCCCACCACCGCAATCATCAGCACGGTCACACCCAGCGCAATCTTTTTCCCATTTTCCATCGACGCCTTCTCCCAGAAAAGTGTACCGTCTCCACGAAACTTTGACGCCGCCGCGCTATCATCAAGCCCACATGAAAACGCACGCGCTCACCGCTCTCTCCATCGCCCTGGCCCTCGCCGCCGCGACGCTTCCCGCACAACAGACCGCATTTTCGCCGGAAGTCTCGCGCTACATCAAGGTCCCCGCGGGCATCATCGTGCTCCAGCACATCCGCATCATCGACGGCACCGGCGCCGCCCCGCTCGACGACCAGGTGCTCACCCTGCGCGACGGCAAAATCGAAAGCATCGCCAGCTTCGCCCAGCATAGGCCGCTGCCACAAGGCGCAACCGTCCTCGACCTCGCCGGCCGCACAGTCTTCCCCGGCATCGTCGGCATGCACGACCACATGTACTACATCGGCCGCCCCAACCTCGACGCCTCCGGCAACTCCGAGCCGCCCCTGATGGTCCCGCAGATGACCTTCTCCTCGCCTCATCTCTACCTCGGCGCGGGCGTCACCACCCTCCGCACCACCGGCTCCGTCGAGCCTTACACCGACCTCAACCTCCGCCGCGAAATCGACGCCGGCCACCTCCCCGGCCCGCACATGGACGTCACCGGCCCCTACCTCGAAGGCGCCAACTCCCCCTTCATCCAGATGCACCAGCTCAAGGACGCAGCCGACGCCAAGGCCACCGTCGACTTCTGGGCGGCGCAGGGCGTCACCAGCTTCAAGGCCTACATGAACATCACGCGCGCCGAGCTCAAGGCCGCCATCGACGAGGCGCACAAGCTCGGCTTCAAGATCACGGGCCACCTCTGCGCCGTCACCTACCCCGAAGCCGCCGAGATGGGCATCGACGACCTCGAGCACGGCTTCTTCGTCAACACCCAGCTCGATCCCGGCAAGCAGCCCGACGTCTGCCCGCGCACCGCCGGCTCGCCCACGCTCAACCAAATGTCCCCCGACTCACCCGAAGCCGCCGCCCTCATCAAACTCCTCGTCGACCACCACGTCGCGCTCACCTCCACGCTCCCGGTCTTCGAGTCCGACGACCCGCGCCACCTGCACATCCAGCCGCGCACGCTCGACACCATGTCGCCTCCGGTCCGCGAAGCCTACCTCTACACTCGCAACCTCGAGCTCAACCGCCCGGCCACGCGCCCCGACGGCATCTCTCCGGCGGTCCTCTTCCAGCACGGCATGGCGCTGGAGCGCAAATTCGTCGCCGCCGGCGGCCTCCTCCTCGCCGGCCCCGACCCCACCGGCGACGGCGGCGTCCTCCCCGGCTTCGGCGACCAGCGCGAAATCGAACTCCTCGTCGACGCCGGCTTCCGCCCCGTCGAAGCCATCAAGATTGCCACACTGAACGGCGCCACCTACCTCGGCCGCACCGCCTCCATCGGCAGCATCGCGCCCGGCAAAAACGCCGACCTCGTCGTCGTCAAAGGCGACCCCTCCACCCACATCGCCGACATCGAAAACACCGAAATCGTCTTCAAAGACGGCGTAGGCTACGACTCCCAAAAACTCATCGACTCAGCCAAAGGCCGCTACGGGCAGTATTGAACGGCGCGGCAATGAAGATTGTTTCCCTGTTCATCAATAGCCGCGGACCGGAAGCAGATGCCTCGGCACCCGCTCCGATCCGTGGATCCGCAAGGTGCGCGGTTATATAGCTGTCTTTCTTCGGCGCCAGAGAGCGACGATCCCCGACATCCCCGTTCCGACCAGCAACAACGATCCCGGCTCCGGCGTCGGGCTCGTGGTCAGGTTGATAGGTACGGCAGCCCCTTGGTTGTCCAGATGGACGGGTGTTCCGTTAAGCGAATCGTCAGCCTCGTAGTCGACGGCTGGCGCGCTCCCCGGCGTTACGCCGTTGCTCCACACATCAACGGTGTATCCGCCCTTGACGTCAAACAGCAGGCCATAGATGTCGAGCACGCCGCCGGCGAAGGGATAACCCGATCCCAGAGGGGGGCATATCACAGGCGAATTTCCGCCCGGATAAAACAGGTTGTCAAAGGTGTATCCAGCGGCTGCGCCGGGAGGGAAGAAGGTGCCGTCGGCAAGGACGGTAGGGAGCGAAGCGACTTCCAGACCGGTAATCGGCTGGTTATAGACCCCAACGGATGTGTCTGTGAATGTGCCGGCGATTCCATTAATTTGATACGCGCCGGGGACACCGGGGACGCGCGTGTTCGAATACTGGAGAATGCCGGAGCCGCTGAGGCCGCCGCCGCTAAACGAGAAGCTGTACGGATCGGCCCTGGCGGGCGTCACCGCAACAGCCATCGCTGCCGCCACGAACGCGACCACTGTTAAAAAGACCCGCGCATGCGAGCGGACAATACCGGAGAAGTTAGCCCCGGATTGGAAGCACCCGGGAGCGAACCGGCGGTTGATGTTAAGCATTGCGTTTTTCATATGTACCCTTTCAGGACCCTCTTCTGAGTGGCCGCGGAGACTTGATTTAGGCGGCAGACTAGCATCCGCCCATGGAGGTCCGCACGGCCTCTTTCATGGAGTTTTTCTGAAGTTTTTATGATGGCGGCCTAAATCGCGTCGTAACGGCCTATATAACAGTGCCGGTCCCGATGCCCGGCCCCCGGATTTTGAAGTCTGGGGATAGAATGGGCAACGGCATCTCCCTCCAGGAAAGGCCGCAGCCGGAACGGGGCCACGCTTTAAATTTTGGCGGTCGGTTTCTCGTACCAGGCAAAAGGTGCGCCGATGATCTATCGCTTCGAGGACTTCGAGCTTCGCGAAGAGGATTTCTGCCTGTTGCGCCAGGGCTCGCGTGTAGCGCTGGAGCCCAAGAGCCTGCGCGTTCTGCTGGAACTCGTCCGCCACGCCGGCCACCTGGTCCCAAAGAACACCCTCCTCGACACAGTCTGGGCCGATACCTTCGTCGAAGAAAATACCCTGGTGCGCGCCATCGCCGTCCTGCGCCATGAGCTCTGCGACCGCCGCCGCGAACCCCGGTTCATCGAGACGATTCCCACCCGCGGCTACCGTTTCATCGCGCCCGTGGAAGTGCTGCCGGAGGGCTCGCGACTGGTCCCCGCGCCTGAAGACCCTGCCCGGCAACCTGTCGCAGCCGACGCGCCGGAACGCCCTCCAACCCGTTCCTGGCTGCCAACGGCCGGGGTTCTCGCCGCATGCGCTTTGGTCATAGCGGCTATTTCCATTCTGCTCTTGCGCAGGCGCCCGACGATCGCCGCCGTCCACCGCGCCCCCATCTCGATCGCCGTGCTCCCGATCCTGAACCAGACCGGGGACCCGTCCCTGGATTACGTCTCGGATGGCACGACGCAGAGCATGATCCAGGACCTTGCCGGCATCCTCGGCCTGCGGGTTATCGGCAGCACCACCGTGTTCCGCTTTCGCAATACGCAACAGGACGCGCAGAGCATAGGACACAGTCTCGGGACCGATGCTGTGCTCCAGGGCCGCCTACAGCGCAACCGGGACAAATTGGTCCTGAACGTCGAGCTGACCCAGACCAGCGACAACAGCATCCTTTTGAGCCATCAGTATCTCTCCGATACTCCAGACCTGCGCACCGTTCAGGCAGACATTCTGCACGACACCCTGCAGGCGCTTTCCTTCGATACCGGCAAACTCAGCGCGCAGTCCCCGCTCGGCCCCCACACGAACAGCCCGGCGGCGTACGAGGAGAACCTTCGCGGCGAGGCGCTGACCCGGACGGATTCGCCACAGGCCTTCCGCGAGGCCGTCCAGCACTTCCAGAAAGCCACCGCGCTGGACCCGAACTTCGATCGCGCCTGGTCGGACCTCGCGCAGGCGCACCTTCTTCTAGGGATCTATTACGAATCGCCCATCGATCACATGCCCATCGCGCGCACGGCGGCGCTGCGGGCCCTGCAACTGAATCCTTCTCTGCCCGAGGCCCACGGCTCGCTCGGCGTCGTCGACCTGCTCTACGACTGGGACTATGCCAGTGCTGCCTCGGAACTCGAAAAAGAAGGCGCCATGCGCTCCGCGATGAGCATGCTCGCCTGTACCGCCCATCTGCGCGAGCAATCCGGACATCCTCAACGCGCGGAAGAAGAGGTGCGACGACTTCTCTCCTACGATCCCCAGTCCGAAATGCTGGTGTCGGAGCTCGGATGCGCGGCCTACTACGAACGCCACTACGAGGATGCGGTCCGCGCCTATCAATCCGCAATGGAACTCGATCCGGGCTCGCCCCTGCCCTATCTCGGTCTGGGACGCTCCCTGACCGAGCTCGGGAAATATCGGGAGGCTGTCGACGTGCTGGACTCCTTCTCGAAGCGCAACGGTTTCGCCCCTCCAATCCTGCTCGCGGAGTCGGGATATACGTATGGGTTGTCAGGCGATCGGAAGGACGCCATGCAGCGCATGGCAACGCTTCAGGACCAGGCGAAGTCCGCCTATGTCGACCCTTACCTGATCGCGTTGATCTATCACGGCCTTCACGACCACGCCGCGACTATCTCGTGGCTGCAAAAGGCGGCGGCCGTCCATTCCTCGCTTCTTTTCTCCATCCTGAGCGACCCGATGTGGCAGGACTCGCAACAGGACCCGCAGTTGATCGCCATCGTCGACAAGATGGAGAGCAAAGCCAATTGAGTTGACTGTAGAGTGACGACAGCTAACGCCTCCCACATGGAACCACACGCATATTCGACGGCGATGAACGCTTTCGGCTGCTATGCTCACGTCACGGAGCCATGAGACGCACTCATCTGTCGCAGCAAATCCGATGCGTGGCCCTATGCGCAATCATCCTGATAACGGCATCTGTCGCGGCGCAGACAACTCCTCCCGACAAACGCCTTCACGCCGGCAAGCTGCTCTACGCGGACAACTTCACCCACGGCCTCGCCTCCTGGCGCGTCGAGATGGAGCGCCCCGGCACAGTCACCGCAAAAAACGGCACACTCGACATCGATGTCCCGGCCGGCGTCACGGTCTGGTTCCGCCACAAGCTGAACGGCCCGGTGATGGTCCAGTACGAAGCGACCGTCGTCTCCGTGGGCGGCCCCAACGACCGCGTCAGCGACCTCAACAGCTTCTGGATGGCCACCGGCCCCACAGCGCCTAATGACATCTTCGCCCACCCGCGGTCCGGAAAGTTTGCCGACTACAACGCCCTCAACATGTACTACGTCGGCCTGAGCGGCAACGGCAACACCACCACCCGCTTCCGCCGCTACATCGGCGACCGAACCGAACGCCCGCTGCTGCCGCAAAACGACCTCTCCGTCGCCCGGCAGCCGTCCGTGGGGATCGTCGCGAACAAGCCGCAAACCATCACCCTGATTGCCGACGGCCACCTCATCCAATACTGGCGCGGCACGCAGAAAATCTTCGAAATGATCGACCCTCAGCCCTACACCGGCGGCTGGTTCGGCATCCGCACAACCCGGAACCACATGCAGGTCCGCCATCTGCGCATCGTGCGCCTGGCTGGGAATTAGGCGGTATCATGGCGTACCTTCCTGGGATGGAATCTCTGTGCGTCGAGCACCTACCGGAAAGGTACGCCACTCTTCATCCGATTCTGAGCGGAGCGAACGACCTGCGTCTGTACCTGCCCTTGCCGTCGTACTCCACCGAGACCGCCCGCCCATGACCCCCGCTCCCACGCCGCGCCGCAGCCTCAACATCTTCATCCTGCTGGCCGCGCTCTCCTCCGTCTTCCTCGATTACTGGGAATACAGCCGCACCTTCCACGCCGACCCGGACATCTGGGCCTCCACTCTCTGCGGTGCCGCCCCCGCACCCGCGCAATACCGCATCGGAGTCCTCAAAGCCGCCGCCTTCCTCACCCTCCACACGCCCCTGGCGATGCGCCACGCTCTCGCCCTCATCGACCTCATTGCGCTGCTCATCGCCGCCTTCGTCCTCCGCGCCCTGCTCACGCGGTCGGACACATGGCGCTCCGCCAGCGTCGCCGCGCAATGGTTCGCGGCCGCCGCATTTCTCCTGCTGTTCGAATACAGCCTCCAGTGGCTCACCTGGTACCAGCGCCCCGAAACGCTCACCATCGCCGCGCTGCTTGCGCTCTCCCTCTGGCTCAGCACCCACCGCCTGCCCGGCCCGGCCGGAACGCTCCTCACCGCTGCCAGCCTCATCGCCCTCGGCATCCTCCAGGGCTTCACCCGCGCCGACGTCGGAGTCGTCTTCTATGTCAGCATCGCCCTCATCTGCCTGTTCAGCAAGCGGCCCCAACCCGACGCCCTCCCGCGCTGGACGCAATTCTCCGCCAGCCTCATCGCCGCCGCCTGCGCCGCCGCCGTCCAGCTTTACCTGATGCGCATCGTCTACCCCCACGCCACCTACGGGAGCACACCCGTCTACCAACTGACCCTCAACCTCACCGACCGCGTCCGCATCGTCCCCTTCGCGCTCATCCTCGCTCCCACCCTCTGGCTCGCCATCCCGATCGCCCGCCGCCGCTTCGCGCCTCAACCCGCGCAGGCCGGCCTGCTGCTCGCCTCGGCGATCTTCGTTTGTCTATGGTTCACCCTCGGCAGCATCGACGAAGTCCGCATCTTCCTCCCCTTCGCCCTCGCTCTCACGCCTCTGACAGTAGAAGCCGCGACCGCCCGCATCGCCGTCCACGTATCCTGATCGCGAGCCATGTCCGAGCCCGCATTCAAGCCCACCGCGAACCTCTCGACCATCCTCCGCTGGCTCCTCCTCTCGGTCGCGGCGATCTTCTTCATCCTCCACTTCCTCCACCTCCGCGCCGATTTCCCCAACAACTCCCCCTGGGACGACTGGTCGAAATACACCGACGAAGGCTGGTACGGCGACGGTGCCATTCGCCAGGTCCTCTTCGGCCACTGGTACTGGAAGGGCGACTTCAACCCCGCGGTCGCGCTCCCCGTCTGGCCGGCGCTGGAGTACCTCGTCTTCCGCATCGCGGGAGTCTCCCTCACCGCCGCCCGCGCCCTCACCCTCTTCGTCTTCGGCCTGACCCTCGTTATCGCTTGGCTCCTCCTCCACCGCCACCCCACGCTGGAAACCAAAACCCGTCCCCTCGCCGCTCCCCTGGCGATGCTCCTCCTCTGCACCAGCCCCTTCCTCTACGCCTTCAACCGCACCGCCATCATCGAACCCCTGCTCATCTGCCTCACGCTGCTGGCCCTGCTTGCCGCCTCGTCTCTGCACCTGCGTCTTTCTGGAACCTGGAACCTGGGACCTGGAACCTCTGCGCAACCTTCGGCAGCAGAACGCTTCCGGCACACCCTCCCAACGATCGCCCTCGCCCTCCTCCTCCCCACGATCATCCTCACCAAAACCACCGGCATCTGCCTCTTCCCGGCAATCTTCTACCTCATCTGGGCGCGCGCCGGATACCGCCTCCGCCCCACCCTCCGCCTCGCCATTTTCCCGGCCACAATCGGCACCGCAATCTGGATCGCCTACTACATCCTCTTCGCCCACCGCTACCTTGAGGACTTCCGCTACATCTTCTCCGCCAACGGCTACACCGGCTTCGAACTCGCCCCGCTCGCCACCGTCGTCCTCAACACCGTCTCCGACGGCCTCTGGATCGGCCCCATCCTCTACCCCCTCTTCCTCGCAGCCCTCGCGCTCGCCGTCTTCTGGCGTCCGCGCCTCTTCGCCAACCCGCTCATCCCCGCTCTGCTGCTCTGGATCGCCGGCTACTTCGCCTTCCTCGGCTACCACAACAACCTGCAGCCGCGTTACTACCTCGTCATCGCAGTCCCCATCACCCTCATCGTCGCGCTCGCGATCGACTGCTTCGCCACCACCCGCCTCACAGCGATCCTCGCCACCGCCGCAGTCCTCGCCATCGCCATCCCCGACGCCATCCGCACCCTCCACTTCGTCCGCCATCCCACCTACACCTTCCTCACCGCAGCGCAGGGCATTCGCAATGTCGTCCTCGCCGACAAAACCCACTCCCACCTCATCCTCTCCATCTCCGGCTCCGACCTCACCCTGATGACCGGCCTCCCCTCCATCGACGACGACTTCGGCACCATGGACCTCGACGAGCGTGTCCGCGTCTACCGCCCCGGCTGGTACGCCGCCTGGAACCAGGTCGACGACGACAAAATGGACGCGCTCCGCCCCCTCTACCGTCTCACCCGCGTCGCCGCCTTCCCCGCCATGGACGACCCCGACCGCAACCTGCTGATCCTCTACCGCCTCGACCCAGCCACAGCCCCACCGCCGCCGCCGCACCGGAAGCCTCGCACGCCCAAACCCCTCATCACCAAACTAGGCCAGCAACCCACCACCCAGCAGCTCACACATTAGCCTCGCCCTCCCTCAGAACTCAAAACTCACCACTCAAAACTCAACAAAACCCGCCTTCCTCACTCCTCGCCCCCTCGCCCCTCAACCCTCAACAGAACGCTTACTGCGGAGCCTAGCACCAGCACATAATCCTGATTCACCGTCACATCCACCGCAAATGTTACTTTGTTCCCATGACCACCCGGACCTCGGCCATCACCCTCGCCTGCTGCCTCCTCGCCCTCACCGCGACCGCGCAGGACGCCGCCCGCACCTTCCACGACGCCGTCGTCAAGCACCAACTCTACCTCCGCAGCTTCAGCATGGACCCCCACGTCCGCGGCCACTGGGACGCCGCCACCGACACCCTGGTCATGGACGCTCCCACAGCCCACAGCATGGCCGTATTCACCGCAAAATCCGTGAAGGTGAAGGGTAGCGGTGTCGAGATAAAGGGACATATCCAGATATTCCTGCGCGACGCCGCCGGTCACACCGGTCTCTCCGACCAAACCGATATGGCGATCCAGTTGGACCTGCGAGGCGCGGACCTGAACGCTGTACTCCCCCGTCTGCCTGGCCTGCTGTTTTACGCCAGCCACGACGCGGCCAGTGCTGCGTTTTCGAAACATTTTCGGCCGATTTTCCAGCTCAAAGCGACCGGCAAATGCTGTGAGGAGCCAACCCCGGAGCAGTCCAGGGCCGAGCCCTGCAACTGCGCGGATAAAGATGTAGCCTCGTGCCTCGCCGACACCAGGAAAGCACCTAAGGGTATTAGGCCCCCACGCGTAATTTTCTCCGTCGACCCGGAATTTTCCGAAAAGGCGCGCCAGGCAAAGTTCAACGCAAACATCCAGGTCAGCCTGGATGTGGGCGCGAACGGTGTCCCTCAGAACATCTGGATCGTTCGCGGCGCCGGCATGGGCTTCGACGCCAAGGCCGGCGAAGCCGTTAGCCAGTATCGCTTCGCCCCCGCAACCTGTGGCGGAATCCCGGTCCCGATGGCGATCTACATCGACGTCAACTTCCAGATTTTCTAGCAGCGGTCGCAGTTCACAACTTCCGAAAAACTCACATACATATAAAGGTCGACTTTGACAGGCTTGCCATTCTGCATTGCAGGCGTAAACTTATATTTTGAAATCGCCTCGATGGCCGCCTCATCGAGGCCGAGGCCGATGGGCCGCATGATGGCGAAATGTGAGGGCGTGCCATCCGGCTCGATCCAAAAATACAGTTGGGTCTTGCCGCCCATCTTCAGGCGCCGCGCGGCTGGGGTGTAATCCGGGTTGACGGAGTCCACCACTTTGGGTGGCGCAACGCTGCCGCCGATGTGCATCGGCCTGCTTTCAGAAACTCCGGGCACCTGAAGGTCAGCCGTGGCATCGGACGAAACCCTCCCAAGGTCCCCGGGACCTCGAAAGTGAATGGCCGCAAAATGCCGCCAATACGGTGGCAGGGACGGCGCCAGTTCCGCAAGGTCACCCGCAAAGATTGCATCGAGAGCTTTGCCGAAGTCGCCTCCCTTCACGCCTTCGATCTCAATGTGGATCTGCTCGTTCGGAGCGTCCCTCTTGCCCGAATCAGGGAGCGGATACTTCTGCGCATCGCCCTCCGGAGTAAATTCCAGCCCGAACCGGTCGCCGTCGATCTTGAGCTTATTGCCCGAGAGGCTTACTTTCACCGCGTCGAACCCCGACACGGCAAACGAACCCGTCTGATAGGTCTTCTTCGGATGGCCGTCCGCATCGAACTGCAACTTGTCGTCCGTCCAAAAGCCGCGCAGATAGAGCGGTTTGCTCATGATGCGCGCCGACAGGTCGGCCTGGGTGGTCTGCGCCACCGCCGGACCGGCGCTCAGGCAGGCCAAAGCGATAAGCAAGCATCGGAAAAGAGTCGAAGGTGTTCTCATGGCCCTATCATCCCCGCATTCCGGCAAACGCGCCACGGCTTAGAAAATCTGGAAGTTCACGTCGATATAGAGGTCGACCTTCACCGGCACACCGTCACGCGTCGCGGGGGCAAACCGGTATTGCTGTACTGCCGCAACGGACTGTTCATCAAGTCCCATCCCTACGGGCCTGATGACCTTGATATGGGACGGTATACCGGTCTCGTCCACCCACAAATAGACCTGCACGTTAGCGTTGTACTTCAGCGCTCGCGCTGCCTCTGAAAATTCAGGATCGACGCTTTTCAACACCCGTGGCGGCTTAACTGTCCCGCCAATGTGTTGCAGCCTGGCGGCGTCGGAGACCGCGTTGCCGCCTCCTGCGGTGGGCGTAGTATTCGGCCCCGGCTGCTTAGGCGGCCTTCCCGAGTTCTGCGGCGCGGACTCGGGAGGTTTGGCTGGCAGGTGAATCAGTTCCGCGGAGAAGACTGCGTTCAGCGCTTTACCGAAGTCTGCGCCCGGTGCGCCTGCGATATCGATAGTCATCTCGCCGCTGTAGTCCCTGGAAACCCAGCGAAACAGCTGCGTCTTTCCCTTGGGATCGAACGCCACAACGATCCGTTGCCCTTCGATCCGCAACCGGTTGCCGCGCAGCTTCACAGACGTTGCCTCAAAACCCGCTTCGGTAGGGGCAGTCGTTTTGTACGACTTCTGTGGCTGCCCGTCGGCGTCGAAGGTCAGCTTATCCACGCGCCAGCAGCCGCGCAGGTATAGCGGTTTCCCCACCAACAGGGCGCGGATATCGCTCTCCGTGCTTTGGGCAACCGTGGGCAAGATCGCCGCAGCAATCACGAAACCCGAAAACAGCATTTTGACCAATCGAAGTGTTCTCACGGCTCTATCATCCTGCATCTTCCCCTGTCGCGCCCCAAAACCCGCTAAAATTCATTGACGCCACCCCCGAATCTTGGGTATTCTAAACACTCGCGCAGTTCTGCGTCTGCCTGTCCGTGTGTTTTCCTCTACGGCTGAGGCGGATCGGAACACCGTGGTGAGTCCACCCGTACGCAGGGAAGCAATCCCGCAGACGAAAGCACCCACTCCCCAGCCCTGTAGCCCAGGCTTTGTGCGCCGCACTACCGTGTCAAGCCCGCAACTCCGGCCCTTCCGCGCCTGCTTTTCGTCTGCGCGTGTCCGGTCCGGCACAACCTGTGCCCACAAAGTCTTCGAGCCACACGCCGGGTCCCGCAACACGAAGACGGCAGATGTAAGGAGTAACCTCGTTGAACCTGAATCAAACCACCACCATCCCCAGCGGCAAGAACATCCAGCGTAAGTGGTACGTCATCGACGCCACGGGCCAAACGCTCGGCCGTCTCGCTTCCCACGCCGCCAGCGTTCTTGCCGGCAAGACCAACCCCCTGTACACGCCCTACATCGACATGGGCGACCACGTCGTCGTCATCAATGCCGAGAAGATCACCGTCACCGGCATGAAGGCTGGCAGCAAGCTCTATCGCCGCTACACCGGTTTCCCCGGCGGCCTGCGCGAAGAGGAGTACAGCAAGTTGCTGGTCCGCCGCCCCGAAAAGATTCTCGAAGAGGCCATCAAGGGCATGTTGCCGAAGTCCAAGATGGGCCGCCAGATGGCCACCAAGCTCAAGGTCTACAAGGGCGCCGACCATCCGCACCACGCCCAGCAGCCCGTCGCCCTCGAAATGCACCGCACCGGCATGCCGCAGATCCTGCACGACAAGAAGCCGGCAGCCTAAGCGCAAGTTTTTCGGAGTAGGTCCGGGATTTATCCCAGACACTAACCGGGTTTTTCGGAGTAGGTCCGGGATTTATCCCGAACATTAACGAGCTGGAGAAATTGGGGCTTTAGCCCCGGCTTCACCCGGACGGAAACAAATCGGTAGGTCAGGGCTTTAGCCCGAACAATCAACGGCACCAATTTTGAGGGGCTTTAGCCCCGGGCACCACCAGAGGATTTCAAAAATGGCAGATCTGATTCAATACTACGGTACCGGCCGTCGCAAGAGCGCAATCGCCCGCGTCTTCCTGCGCCCCGGCTCCGGCAAGTTCACCGTCAACGGCAAGCAGTTCGACGAATACTTCGTCACCGAGCAGCAGCGCGCAGCGGCCAAAAAGCCGCTTGGCATCGCCGACATCGACGAAACATTCGACGTCCTCACCACGGTCAAGGGTGGCGGCGTGATGGGCCAGGCCGACGCCGTCAAGCTCGGCATCGCCCGCGCGCTCATGCTCTTCAACGTTGAGCTTCGCAAGACGCTCAAGGCCGGCGGCATGGTTACCCGCGATTCCCGCGGCAAGGAACGCAAGAAGTACGGCCAGAAGGGCGCCCGCGCTCGCTTCCAGTTCTCCAAGCGGTAAACCGCTTGGGGTTGTGGGTTCTTGGTTGTCGGTTCTAGGGTGCTTCCGCGCTCTTACCGACAACCGAGAACCCACAACCGAGAACCACTCGCCTCACCCGCAGGAATCAACCCCCGCGGCATGGACCCAAATCTCCCGAAGCTTCATTGCCAGGGATCAATCCAGACCGGCAGGTACGCAGCACTTCAGTTTTTAGCTAGAAGCTAAGAGCTAGAAGCTAAAAGCCGCCCCTCAGCCCGGTCTATAAACAAGGAGGCCTTATGGCCAGCATCACAATGAAGGAACTGCTCGAAGCCGGTGTCCACTTCGGCCACCAGACCAAGCGTTGGAACCCCAAGATGAAGGAATACATCTTCGGCGAGCGCAACGGCATTTACATCATCGACCTGCAAAAGACCCTCAAGATGTTCAAAGAGGCGTCGAAGTTCGTCACCGACCTGACCTCCACCGGCAAGCTGATCCTCTTCGTCGGCACCAAGCGCCAGGCGCAGGACGCTATTGCAGAAGAGGCCACCCGCGCCGGCATGCCCTACATCAACAGCCGCTGGCTGGGCGGTCTGCTCACCAACTGGGTCACCGTGCAGAAGTCGGTAAAGCGCCTCGCCGAGCTCGACGACATGTCGACAGACGGCCGTTACGAGCTCCTCACCAAGAAGGAAGTCATCAAGCTGGAGCGCGAGCGCAAGTCGCTTTCGACCAACCTCTCGGGCATCAAGTCCATGCGCCGCCTCCCCGACGCGCTCTTCGTCGTCGACTCCAACAACGAAGCCATCGCGGTCGCCGAAGCCCGCAAGCTCGGCATCCCGGTCGTTGCGGTCGTCGACACCAACTGCGACCCCACGGTTGTCGACTACGTCATCCCCGGCAACGACGACGCTCTCCGCGCCATCCGCCTCTTCACCACGAAGATCGCCGATTCCGCATTCGAAGGCGCGGCCATGATCTCCGACAAGGCATTCTCCAACGAACTCGCCGACATCCAGCCCATGCCCACCGAGTCGCACTTCCTCGGCGAGGACGAAGACGGCGCGCTGTCCGAGATCCACGAGTCTGCCGGCATCGCCGAAGCCTCCACCGAAGACACGGTCGAGGACGAAGACGAAACCATCGACCTCAACGCCGCCCTCGGCGGAGGCATCCGCAAGGCCCCGACAGCAGTCGAGGCGGAAGCCGAAGCCGAAACCCCAGCCGAAGCCACCGCGTAAGCCATTTTCTGCAACAGTCGCTGGGTGCCCCACATCTCGATTTTGAGCAAGGACCGGCTCCGGCCGGCAGAGTTGGAAAGCAACATGACATTGTCATGTTGCTTAGGAGATGTGGGTTCCCACAGAAGCTCGCTGTGGTTGGGTTCCCACTGAAGCTTGCTGTGGTCAAGTTCCACAGATGCTCGCTGTGGCCAAGGTGTTTGATCACCACTGAACCCAGCGCCAAAGGCGCGACCTATACCAGCCTAGGGCGAAGCCCTAGGTAAACGGTGATAACGAATCCGAGCGCTGAAGGCGCGACCTATAGTTGTGCGAGGAGCGAACCGTGACACCTATGCAGATGCTCTGTGCTGGCGGTATTCCTGCAACGGCAATCATTGTTCTGCTGTTTGTCCAATGGAGATACTTCTGCAACACCGCAAGCCGACAAGCGGTGGCCATGGAAGCAATGACGCTCGCAAGTTCTACAACGAACTGCGAACCGTCCTACCGCAAAGAACTCGACGAACTCGTCGAACGAATGAACAAGAGGAAAAGAAATGTCTGAAACTGTAAAGATCGACGCCAAGCAAGTCAAAGAACTCCGCGAAAAGTCCGGCGCCCCCATGGGCGACTGTCTCAAGGCCCTCCAGGAAGCCAGGGGCGACATGGAAAACGCCTTCGTCGTGCTGCGCAAGCGCGGCATGGCCTCGGCCGCGAAGAAAGCCAGCCGTACGACCAACGAAGGCGCCGTCGGCACCTACATCCACGCCGGCGGCAAGATCGGCGTGCTGCTCGAACTCAACTGCGAGTCCGACTTCGTCGCCCGCACCGACGACTTCCAGGAGCTCCTGAAAGACGTCGCCATGCACATCGCCGCGGTCGATCCGCGTTACGTTGCCAAGGACGAAGTCACCGAAGCCGACCTCGACCGCGAGAAGGACATCTACCGCGCCCAGGGCATCGCCTCCGGCAAGCCCGAAGCCATCGTCGAGAAGATGCTGACCGGCAAGCTCTCCAAGTTCTACGAGGAGTTCTGCCTGCTCGAGCAGCCCTTCATCAAGGACCAGGCCGTCACCATCGGCCAGCTCATCGCCTCGAAGATCGCCAAGCTCGGCGAAAACATCTCAGTCCGCCGCTTCGCCCGCTTCAAAATCGGCGAAACAAATTCAACCCTCGCCACGGCCAAGGTCGCGGCAACGGAAGAAACCGCTTCGTAAGCTTCTACTTCACCACGCAGTATCCGGCCCGAGGCGAAAGCCTCGGGCTCTTTGCTGGGGACACGCTGAGACTTAAACAACTGCTGGGTCGATGCGATGTGCAAGTCTAAAGAAATCGTCATAGCACCTTTTAACGGCCTCTGCATGGGCCCCGATGGCACCGTCGGCCGCTTTGAGGAAAAACATTGGTTTATGAGCTTCCATTGCAAGAGGCATGAGGCTCTGGTAGTGCTTTAGCGAAGCGAAATTATAGGAGTCCGACTGAACCGTGGGTATTTCTTGAGGAACGTAATTCAAGACTGATTCACGGTAAACGAGCGGAATCTTATCCATCCACCTTTGATACGCTTTCACCGGCCGACTGTCACGCATCCCAAATTGCATGACGACATACCCCAACGGAAGCATTTCACCTGCCGGTAGTATGAAATCGAGTGAGGGGGCGGAATCTCGCCGCCTTGCCCATCCTGCTCTCCATTCACGGAGAGTGGGACCTAGATTCTTGAGACCTTGAAGACTGTATAAGTCTGGTCCCAGAGGTATGACGATGTCCCAAGCCGCCAACAGCGCCGATCTGTTGATGGCCCCAAGATTTGGGCCAACATCCATAAGTACAATATCCGCACTTCGCTCTTCGGCGCCGAATGAGATGATCCGACTAAAGGCGGCAAGAGTTCTGAAGGACGCCTCGTCCCCATCAAGGGCTTTCGGCCACTTTTCGGACAGCAAATCCTCGAACTTTGAGAGTCGAAGATCTCCGGGAATAAGGGCCAACTTATTCGATAAGACCTGAAGTTTGGGTCGCGCTACGTCCCCCGTGCTTTTGATAAGTGGCTGAACGCAACCAAAAACGGTCTCGTTCCCATTGCTATCGAATATCTCTTCCAACTGCGCTTCCTTGAGAAACATCGATGTGAGATTGGCTTGCGGATCGAGATCAATTGCAACAGTGGACAGCCCTCGATCTGCAAACATCCACGCAAGATGATAGACAAGAGAGGTTTTGCCGATCCCGCCCTTATTGTTGAAGAAAGCGACGGTTTTCATTCAACCTCCAAAGCCCAGATTGTGATGAGGACTGCTGCATTATTGATTGTGATTCCTAGCGGCTTGCTTCCGTTTTCGGCCAATGCTCGTTGAGCCCGCCGGATGCCATACCCAAACCGATTGACGAAACCTAATACTTTCAAAGCTTCTGCTATGACTGGATTTCGATAGCTGCTTTGCGTGCCAAAGTTTTGGATATCAACTTCGCCGTACAGCCCACCTGGGCTAATAATCTCAAGTCGATCGGAGAACACGGAAAAACGAATCGGCGTGTTCGATTCATAACTTCTATGTACTACAGCGTTTAGAAGTATTTCTCGAACTGCCACCTCTGGATAATTACTTTTCAATCCTTCGCGCAGAGGGTTCAACTGTTGGAGATCATGCGTGTTTAAAACTCGAACCCGAAGAAGCAGCTCTTCCAGGATGCTCTGCATATCACCTGAAATCTCCGCTTGATCTTTCGGAACATCGGTCAAGTCTTTATTCGGGAGTCTTAGATATTGCACGTACGCTCCCGGCAAAAAGAAGCGGGAGTTGGTTCCGAACAGCAAGATACCCGCGTTCGTAGGAACCGCTCGATGCGTGTCGAAAAAACGCAAAGAAGCAAGCTGTTGTTTGATCGTTCGATGATTCTCTTCGATGATCTCAGTTGCGACAGCATCGCCACGATAGACCTCAAATAGACGAACAGACAAATCGTCAATGGAACTTTCCAAGCATGGCCGTGCGTCAAAGGTCTTCGCTGCGGACAGCCTCTTTTCAGAGAGGATGCGCTCTTCTTGCTCAGAGGCGATAGCTTTGCGTGGGCCCACCCGTATCCATATACGACCCCGATATCGAACTGGGGGCAGGTCGGACGGCTGCACCTCCACGACCGCGACCTCCGAATTGCCCTCGAGGACAACTTTCTGAACGGCGATAGCCGGAAGCGGTTGTATATTGCCATCGGAACGCAGTGCCCCTAAGCGTTGGAGCAACTCATCTGTGACCCGAAGCCCGCTCGGTTGGCCAGTTTGATCATCTGCGCCAATCACGAGATAGCCGGGCATTTTGTTGTTTGGAAAATCATTCGCAAATGCGCAAATCGCTTGGGCAAACTTCTCGCCGTTATTGGTCGAGATGGTACGTTCGATCCGATCAGATTCGAGGTCGGCGAGCAATGTGCTTATAGTTTGAGCATCCATCTGTCGACTCTCCCTTCCTCGTGAAACTCTTTTCATTCTATCGGCATCTGGAAGCGCGAGAATTTTAGCCAAGCCGGAGATGATGAGCGACTGGCCTCAGGGCTCCAACGTCGTCCTCCGCGGCGACGAACTCGGCGAGTTGCCGCACTGCTACAATCCCCTCCCGAGGTGTTCGCAGCCTAGGCAAGACCGTCCGCATCCTGCACGCGCGGCTCCTAGCGGAGCACTTCTCCCGCAGATGTCAAGCTGACTTGTAACGAGCAGAGAGCAGCTCTGTGGCATAATCACAAACAGCGATCAGGACAGTACCGAGCCATGACCCTGCACCTCACAAATCCGCAACGCCCCGCCAAAACGCCACGGGCGTTGATGAACGGCGATGCGCCAAGCTCGGTTGGATCTTCTACGAAAGGACGATCATAGACAAAGGTCTCTGGTCCCCACGTATCCACCGGGCCCGGGCCGACAAGCCTGGGCTTTTACTTTGTGCAGCACGCGAATAGCGCCGAGGGCACTCCTGCCGATACATCCGCACCAACGGTCGCCGCTGCTGCTCATCCGCACTCCGAACCAGCGCCTTCTGCTACTACCACGGTCATAGTTACCAAGCCGACGAAGCGGAGGACGAGGAAGATTAAAAAAACGAAGAACAGCCGCCGAGGCGTTACTGTGTACCCATGCCCGAAACTCCGGACGATGAAGTCCCATCCAGCAACGCCGACCACCACCTCCAACGCCAACTCGGCCTTCGCGACCTCGTCCTCTCGCAGGTCCTCACCGTCGTCGGCAGCTCCTGGGTAGGCATCGCCGCGGGCCTGGGCCGCGCGCAAACCGTCGTCTGGCTCCTCGCTCTCGTCGCCTTCTATCTTCCGATGGCAGTCTCGGTCTACTACCTCAACCGCGCCATGCCCCTCGAAGGCGGCCTCTACGTCTGGGCCCGCCGAGCCTTCGGAGACGCCCTCGGCTTTATGACCGCCTGGAACGTCTGGCTCTACGCCCTCGCCAGCATCGCGACCATTCTTTTCCAGATCCCCAGCGAGTTCGCCTTTATGGTCGGCCCCTCGGCGGCAAAGCTCCCCGAAAATCACCTCTTCGTCTTCTTCCTGCTGGCCGTCCTGATCGCGCTTCTCGCCTGGAGCGCCGTCCGCGGCCTCGCCCTCGGAAAGTGGGTCCACAACTTCAGCGGAGCGTCGATGATCCTGGCTTTCGTCCTGCTGATCGCCGCGCCATTCTGGGCGATGCTCCACCACCAGCACGTCCACTTCGCGCCCTTCACGTTCGAACTCCCACACACCGACAAGCGCTCCCTCGCACTCATCGGCCAGGTATTGTTCGCCGCGGCGGGCCTCGAGTACATCGCCATCCTCGCCGGTGAAACCCGCTCACCGGCCCGCAGCATCGGCCGCTCCGTCATCATCGCCACCCCGATCGCCTTCGCCATGTTCATGCTCGGCACAGGCTCCGTCATCACCTTCCACAACGCCAACCCCGGCAGCATCATCAACTACATCGCGCCCATCCCACAAACCCTGCGACTGGCCTTCGCCGGCAGCAACGCCGCGACCTACGTCGCGCAGTTCACCATCCTGCTGCTGCAAATCCGCATTCTCGGCGCCTCCAGTTACCTCTTCACCGGCGTAACCCGCCTCCCCATGACGGCCGGTTGGGACCACCTCGCCCCCGTCTGGTTTACGCGCCTGCACCCGCGCTACCGCACACCCGCAAACTCCGTCTACTTCACCACCGCGGTCATCGCCCTGATGATCGTCGTCTGCAGCGTCGGCAGCAGGGCCGCCGAAACCTTCGACCTCCTCAACAACGTCTCGTCGGAGTTCTACGCCCTCGCCTACATCGCGATGTTCGCCATCGCATTCCTCGGCGTCAACCACATCCGCCGCCACCTGCCATGGTGGGTCGTCGCCTTCTCGGTCCTGGGAGCGATCACGTCCCTCATCATCCTCGTCCTCCAGGCCTACCCCTTCGTCGACGTCGCCAGCCCGGCGCGCTTCGCCGTCAAGATCCTCGGCTCGCTCGCTATCGCCAACGCCATCGGGTACGGCTTCTACCGCTCGCGAAGCCTCTACGCGAAGCCGGGCATCGAATAGCGATGCCCGAACTTCCCGAAGTCGAAACAGTCGCCAACGGAGTCGACGCCCGCGTCCGCGGCCAGCGCATCGTCTCGGTATGGACCAGCGGCAAGCCCCAAACCTTCAAGTCGCCTGAGACCGAGATCGCCGACACTCTCACCGGCGCCCGCATCGAGCGCGTCCGCCGCGTCGGCAAATCCATCGTCATGGACCTCGCCCGTGGCAAGTCGAAAGCCAAATCCGAAGCCCAATTCCTCGTCCACCTCGGAATGACGGGCCGCCTCCTCGTCTCGCAGCCCAACGTCCCACTCCCGCCGCACACCCACGCCGTCCTCTCCCTCGCCGACCACCGCGAACTCCGCTTCGTCGACCCCCGCCGCTTCGGGCGCCTCTCCGTCGTTACCGAAGCAGGGGGCTACACCGGCCCTGGCGTCGAGCCCACAACCGTCACCGCCGGCGACTTCGCCAAACTCTTCAAAGGCCGCAAACTCGCGATCAAAGCCGCGCTGCTCAACCAGTCGATCCTGCACGGTGTCGGCAACATCTACGCCGACGAAAGCCTCTTCCGCGCCGCCATCCGCCCCCGCAAACCAGCCGGCAAACTCACCCGCGCCGAACTGCTCCGCCTGCACACCGCGCTGCAACAGGTGTTGGCGCACGCGATCGAGCTAGGCGGCTCGTCCGTCTCCGACTACGTCGACGCCGACGGCATCCGCGGCTTCTTCCAACTCGAGCACAAGGTCTATGGCCGCGCAGGCGAAAAATGCAAAGACTGCGGCACGCCCCTGAAGAAGATCATCGTGGGCGGCCGCACCACGGTCTACTGCCCAAAGTGCCAACGGTAGGCATACAATTTCGGCAAGAGGTGCGCGATGGTTCAGGAAACGGCAGCAGCCCACCAGATCGACACCGACAGCGAACAACGAGAAGCCGATTACGACGCCTGGTTTCGCCAGCAAGTCGAAGAGCGTATACGTGAGGCCGACGATCCCAACACTGTGTGGGTTTCGCATGAGCAAGTCATGCAGGATCTCGACGACATTATCGCGCGTCATAGGGCGAAGCAGCGAGATATTTCCAGACATTCACAACGCTAAGGGCCAAAGGCCCGCTCTATACCAGCCCAGGGCAACGCCCTGGGTTTCCATGGCGGTAAGAAGCCGAGGGCTGAAGGCCCGACCTATAAGTCTAAGTCAGCGCATGAATGACTTGGGAACCACAGCTAAGCAACCTGCGCAGACAGACGTTTCCGCAACGGCTTCGCCCGTTGAATACGCATCCGCCGACTCGGCGTGTGAAGCGCCTCCCACAAATCGGTCCGCCGCTGCGTGTTGAGCCAGAAGTCCGGGCTGTTCCCAAAAACGCGAGCAAGAATCAACGCAGTGTCTGCGGTCACGGCTCGGCGATCGCGGCAAAGCTCATTGACGTGTTTACGAGGAAGTCCAGACAGTTCGGCGAGTTCCGTCTGGCTCATGCCAAGCGGCTCCAGAAATTCTTCGACGAGAAGAACTCCGGCACTCACGGGCTTGCGCTTTGTCATCAACATCTTTCCTCCGAACCCTCAGCGATAGGAGTGATCGTCAAGATAAATCGCCTTCGCCTCGCTGCCATTCCATTGAAAAATCAATCGCCAGCGGCCATTCACTCGTATCGAATGAAGACCGGCCAAACTACCGGACAACTTCTCAAAATGATTGCTGGGCGGAACGCGGAGATCAACGTCGCACGTTGCGTCATCGATCATCTGTAGTCTGCGGAACAAACGATCTTCAAGGTCCGCGGGAATTTTCCGCGAACGCTTGTCGTCTTCGAAGAACTGGCGCAGCCACTCGTCCCGCCAAGTTGCAATCATTTTCGCCTTTAGTGTACCACTGAGCGGTACTACATCTACCGCCCCGCCATCTGCTCCGCCGCCACCGCCGCCCCAATCACCCGCGTCGTATGGTCATCATCGACAACCTCCACCGAATAGCTCTGTATCGGACTCATCTTCACCATCTGGTGCAGATAATCCTTCAGCATATTTATATCGACGAACCGCACATTGAACCCCGTCAAAAAGAACTTCCCCGGCCCAGCCTGGTGGATCGAAGTCGCGGTCGCCGCGGCCAGCGCCTTGTGCCACAGGTGCTTGAACTCCAGGCACCGCGGATCGCCGCCCCTGGTATTCGCCGCCGCGAAAACCTCCTCCGGCTCAAGGTCCAGAAACCGCAGCCGCATCGCCCGATGGCCCATGATCCCCTCGACATGTCCACGCCCGCCGCACCCGCAAAACCGCTCCTTGTCGTCCAGCGTCACGACGGTGTGCCCACCCTCCCACACGCCCGCCGTAAACGGATAGCGCCCATATCCAATGCCCGTCCCCAGCGTCCACACCCGTATCAGTTGATCGAGCTTTTCGTGATGCGCCGCCAGCCCGGCCGCCACCGCATCCGCATCGTTCAACACATCCACCGGCGCCTTGATGCAGTGTCCATCCAGCCCCGTCGTCAACAGTTCGAGTATTCGAGCGCCCTTGAACTGCGGCAGATTCGGCGCCTCTTCCACCACCCCATTCCGAATAAATCCCGGCAGCGCAATGCCCACCGCGGTCAGCTTATCTTCATTCCCTTTGGCCACTGCCGCCACCAGTTCGCACAGCACCTTGATCAGCGATTCCGTCGGCAACTCGACCAGCGCGTCGTCGTCGTCCGCATCGCGCGGCGCAGCCCCTGCGGGATACGTATGCAATTCGCCCACCAGCTTGTGGTCCACCACCAGACCGGCGTAGATGCGCTCCGCCATCACAATGCCGACGGCGTACGTGGGGCTCGCCGCTACAGTTTCGTCCGCCATCTCGTGCCTGCCTTTGCTCCGGTCCCTAATCGAATTTGCTGACGCGGTTCATGCCATTGAACGCGGCCACTTTATAACACTCCGCCAGCGTCGGATAGTTGAACACCGTCTCCACAAAATATTCCAGCTTGCCACCGAGCGCCATCACCGCCTGGCCGATGTGCAGCAACTCGCTCGCGCCCTCGCCGATAATATGCACGCCCAGAATCGAATGCGTCTCGCGATGAAAGATGATCTTCAGCCGCCCCGTCGTATCGCCGCGAATCTGTCCACGCGCAATCTCGCGGTAGTACGCCACGCCGACTTCATACGGCACATCCTCTTCCGTCAACTGTTCTTCGGTCTTCCCAATAAACGAAATCTCCGGAATCGTATAAATCCCATACGGATAGAAGCTCGGGTTCGACACAATATGGTCGTCGCCAAACGCCCGCGCCGCCGCAATCCGCCCCTGCTCCATCGAAACCGAAGCCAGCGACGGAAACCCAATCACATCTCCCGCCGCAAAAACCGTCGGCTGCTTCGTCCGAAAATCCTTGTCCACCGGAATGCGCCCGCGTTTGTCGGCCTCGATCCCGGCCGCGGCCAGATTCAGCTCATCGACATTCCCCTGCCGCCCCACCGCATACAGCAGCGCGTCGCCGGTCAGCTTCTTCTTCGACTCCAGCGTCGCCACAACCGTCCCGTCGGCCAACTCCTCCACCGACTCCACCTCTTCATTCAGCCGCATCGTCACGCGCGCATCGCGCAGGTGATAACTCAGCGCCTCGACGATCTCCGTGTCCGCAAACTCCAGCAGCCGCGGCCGCCGTTCGATCAGCGTTACCCGCACCCCCAGCGCCGCAAACATGCAGCAGTACTCCACCCCGATCACGCCCCCGCCGACGATAATCATCGTCTTCGGCAACTCCTTCAAATTCATAATCAGGTCCGAGTTCACAATCGTCGTGCCATTGATCTGCACCTTCGGCGAGTCGGCCGGCTTGGTCCCCGTCGCGATCAGGACGTTCGTCGCCTCATACACATTCGCGCCGCGCGAGTTTGTCACCTTCACATGCGTCGCGTCCTCAAAGCTCGCCACGCCCACCAGCATCTCGACGTTGTTGCGCGAAAGCTGCGCCTCAGTGACGTCAACCTCAGTCTTGATCACGTGCTGCACGCGGAACGCGAGGTCCGCCATCGTGATGCGTTCCTTCACGCGATAGTTCATCCCATAAATCGACTTGTAGTTATAGCCGGAAAGATGCAGCACGGCCTCGCGCATGGTCTTGGAGGGAATGGTGCCGGTATTGATGCACGCGCCGCCCACCACTTCGCGGCTTTCCACCACGGCAACCTTCTTGCCCAGTTTGGCGCCATATATGGCGGCACGCTGGCCGGCCGGGCCGGAGCCGATGACGATAAGGTCGTAGACAGTGCCCATAAGCGTCGCGAAGGTCTCCCGAAAAAAGTTGACTGCGCCGACGCCGTCGCTCCGGCTTCGGTCTTAGGTGTGCGTCGCCTCCATCATAGCCCCGTTGACCGTTTCGGACTACGCCGCGGATACACTTATCCACGTGGTCCGCTATGCCATTACGGGAGACCCCGGCTCTTGCGCCAGCGAAGCCGAGCTTTTGCAACTGGCCGCACGTTGGGCGGCCGACTCTGTCAATTTTGTGCAACTCCGTGCCAGGCATCTCGACGCCGGCCCGCTCACGGGCCTCGCGCGAAAGCTCATCGCCGCCCTCGGCCCCCACACCAAGCTGCTCGTCAACGGCCGCGCCGACGTAGCCATCGCCGCCGCAGCATCCGGCGTGCATCTCACCGCCGCCCCCGGCGAACTCACGCCCCAGCAAGTCCGCCGCATCTTCGCCCTCGCCGGCCGTCCCGACCCCACCATCAGCGTCTCCTGCCACACTCTCGAAGCCGCCCAGCGCGCCCGCGACGCCGCAGCCGGCCTCATACTCTTCGCCCCCGTCTTCGAAAAGCGCATCGACGGCACCCTGGCCGTCAGCGGCGTCGGCCTCGAAGCATTGCGGCGCGTATGCGAAGCCGTCACTCCGCTAAAAGTCCTCGCCCTCGGCGGCGTCACCCTCGCCAACGCCCAACAATGTATCGCCGCCGGAGCCGCCGGCATTGCCGGAATCCGCCTCTTCAGCTAACCCCTGAACAGAATCGCCTTTTCTCCACGCTCAAGACCTCAAAGCTCTGGGCTCTCCAAACCCCTCGCTCCTCAACCCTCAATCCCTCGCACCTGAACAGAAAGGCACTTCCTCATCGCCTACACTCGTAGCTCTTAAAGACCCGAAGCCAGAACCTGGCAACTGGCTACTCACGCGTTACCGGTAGACTCCGCTAATCCCTTTATTTGGGATATTTGCCAATTAAGCCCTTTGTTTAAGGCACTTTGCACCTCCCAAAAAGGAGGTGCGAGCCTAACTCCTTTCTTTAAGGCACTTTGCGCAAAATAGGGGGTACCCCGTGCATGGCATCACGCTGCCCCATAGTCCGTTCAGCAAAAGAGCGGAGCCCCAAGAGGCTCCGCTTTATTCACTATTCACTTATTCACTATTCACTGCCCTTAGTGGATATCGAACTGCTCCGGATGCAGTGACGGGTCGCTCTTCACCAGGATCGTCTTCCCGACCATATCTTCCATCTCCTGCAACCACTTTGTCCCCGGAGCCTTCAACTGTTTCACGACGTCAGGATTGACCCGCAGCATCACATCGCCGCGGTCGAGATGCTTCTGCATCTTCTTCATCTCGATGTAGATGTCGTTGCACACAGTTACCGGAGACTTCACCATCCCCGTCCCCTGGCAAACGCCGCAGGTCGTCGACAGCGTCCGCTCCAGCGACTGCTTCACGCGCTTGCGTGTAATCGCAACCAGCCCGAAATCGTTGAACTGGAGCACCTTCGAGGGCGCACGGTCGGCCTTGAGTTCTTCCTCCAGCGCCGCCATCACCCTGTTCCGGTTCTTGCGCTCATCCATGTCGATAAAGTCGATGATGATGATTCCACCCAGATCGCGCAGCCGAATCTGGCGGACAATCTCTGGGATCGCGTCCAGATTTGTCTTCACAATCGTGTCTTCCAGCCGCGCCGTCTTGCCGACAAACTTGCCCGTGTTGATGTCGATCGCGACCAGCGCTTCGGTCTGGTTGATGACAATCGACCCGCCCGACTTCAGCCACACCTTCGACCGCAGCGCATTGTTGATCTGCTCGGTAATCCCGAACTGCTCAAACAGCGGCGTCTCTTTCGTGTACAGCTTCACACGCCGGATCAACGACGGCTGGAACCGTTGCAGGAACCGCAGCACCCGCTCATACTCACCTTCCGAATCGACCCAGATCGCCGAGAAATTGTCCGTCACCTGGTCGCGCAGAATCCGCTCGATCAAGTTGAGGTCGTGATAGATCAACGCCGGGCTCTTGCTCGACTCGCTGCGCTGCTTGATGTCCGCCCAAAGGTTCAGCAGGAAGCGCAAATCGCTCCGCAGTTCCTCTTCGCTCGCGCTGGCCGCGGCCGTGCGAACGATAAAGCCGCCGCTAGCCTCGCCCTTCTCCGACAGCAGAATCTCCTTCAACCGCCGCCGCTCGCCGTCGCTCTCGATCTTCCGCGACACGCCAACGTGGTGTACCGTCGGCATAAACACCAGGAACCGCCCCGGCAGCGCGATGTGCGACGTAATGCGCGCACCCTTCTTCGCAATCGGCTCCTTCGCAATCTGGACCAGCAGCTCCTGCCCCGGCTTCAGCAGGTCGCTGATGTCCGGCAGATTGGTCGTCTGCATCGACTGCCGCGAACGTCCGCCGCCCCCGCCGCTGCCGCCGCCATTGAAGCCGCCGCCGGAACGCGAACTCGAACCGCGACTATCGCGCTTGCCCCGATCGCGCTCACCACGACGCCCGCTGCGCCCATCGCGACGCGGTCGCCGATCGCCTTCGCGCGGAGCAGTTCGACCGCCTTCGGAAGCCACCTGACCCTCAGTTCGCGTGCCTGCTTCGCCGTTCTCTTCAAAGCTCGAAGACTCCGCAAAATCCTCTTCCTCAGCCTCGCTCACTTCGCTGCCGGAAAGCTCTTCGTCCTCTTCGCCATTCTCGAACTCATCGTGATCGAGGTCTTCCTCGTCGATATCGAAATCGTCGTCCTCGTCTTCGTCGGCGTCGGGTCCCGTAATCTTGTCGATCGACATCTCCTGGATCATGCTGCCCAGATCGGCGGCGCCCTCCAGCGTCTCTTCCTCCAGGTCGTCGTGGTCGGAGCGCGCGTGCAGTGTTGGCAGATAATCTCCGTCCTCATCATCAAGGACCTCTTCCTCCAGCTCACCTTCACCGGGCGCGAATCCCTGTGCCGCGGGCGCAACCTCAGCCTCATGCAGCGTCACCGACCGTACAGCCGATTCGTGCTCAATCGGCGCCGCAGCCTGCTCCTCGACATGCAACTCCGCCGCCGCTTCAGTCGGCTCCGAAAGCATCTCGCCCGTCGGCTGCACCGCGGTAAATTCATGCACTGGAGCGGCCTCCGGAACGGCCTCAACATAAGCATCTTCTTCCGCCGCCGCAAACACCGGCTCGTGAACTTCCGCAGCAACCTCCGGCTCAACCGCTTTCGGCTGCTCCTCTGCCTCGGGCTCCGCAAACGCACTCTGCCGAAACTCACTCGGCGGCGCAGGATCCACGCGGAACGAAACCGCGGCATCTTCTTCCGGCTCATACTCCGCCGGAGCCGCCTCAACCTGCTCCTCGACAATCTGCGCCGTCTCGCCCGCCTGATCGTCTTCGGTCTCGGTATACGCCTCAAACAGCTCGCCAGATTGCGCCGGCACAACCAGCGGAGCCAGCTCAAACGGCTCCGGCTCATGCTCCGACGTCACTGCGGGCTGCACCGCTTCAGACGGCTCCAACTCCCGCCGCGCCGGACGCTCTTCACGCCCGCCGCGATCACGCCCACCACGGTCCCGTCCACCGCCACGAGAATCATTCCCACCACGAGATTCACCACCGCCGCGACGCGACAGCGTCTCACCCGGCAACACCAAACCGCCATCCCAACCGACAACCTCAATCGAGGTCGACGGCGTTGGCGTAACAAGAGTCACATTGGACGGCGTAGCTTTGGCAACCGCAGCTTCCGGCGCACCATCTTCTCCACGCCGATACTTCGAAAGCGACTCACCCGGCAAAATAAACGGCTCAACCTCAGGCTGGGTGCTCGCAGATTCACCTTCAGAGCGTCCACTGCGCGAACCCGAGTGGTCCCGCCCACCGTCACGTCCACCACGGTCACGATCTCTTCCGCCCCGATCTCCACGATCGTTTCGCGGCCCACGGTCTTCCCGAGGACGCTCCTCACGCGGACGATCGTCCCGCCTCGGCTCGACAGGAGCCGCCGCAGCCACTTCCGGCAGAACCTCCGGCGTTTGAATCTCCTGCTCCTGCGGAGCCTCGCTCCCATCGGCACGCCCACGACGACGCCCGCGACGTCCACGCCACCGCCGGCTTCCATCCGCCCCGGGAGCACCTTCGCCGACATCGCCCGCATCCGCATCCAGCGGCCCCGCCTCTACCGCATCATTCGCCGCAACCCGCGGCTCATCGTTATAGCTGGGACGGGCCTCCTGCACCCGGACCTCACCGCCACCCGAACGCCCCCGGTTCCGGTCCCGCCCCCGGTTCCGATCTCGGCCACCTTCGCGCGCGACAACTTCGCCGCCTTCAACCGGCTCGCCCGCAGGCTCCGCATCGCGCCGCGGACGGTCCCCGCGATCCCGCCGCCCGCCGCCATTGCCATTGCTCTTGGCATCGCTGGTCTCAAAGTCGGCAGAGTCCCCGGCTTCTTCCATGAAGTCCGTAATGTAGAGGAACGCATCGCGCTCCAGGCCGATGTCCACAAAGCTGGACTGCATGCCCGGAAGCACACGCGTCACCCGCCCGTTATAAATCGAGCCGGCCAGCGTGTATTCGTTCTCACGCTCGTAATAAATCTCTGCAAGGGCGTCGTTTTCGACGATAGCAAGCCGCGTCTCATGCGGCGTGCTGGATATATAAATTTCTTTCGACATGTGCTGCTCTGCTTTCTGCACGTCCCGTCTTTGGGGAGATGCCGTGCGGGCAGAACAGGCTGGGGTCGCGGCTTAGAAGTTTTCCTCTAAGCGGCCACCGGAAGCGCGGACAGAACAATGCATGGAGCGGAAACTGGGGGTGGTGTCTGGGGTGCGAAGCCGCGAGTACGCGCGCCGCGCTCCGTCCCTTGTATGCGGAACGAAGGGTGTGATGGGCCAGAAAATGTGTCCAGTAAAAAACCGCGTGTCTCGGAATTCGGCAAAAAAACGCTTGGCAAAATGCCGCGAGACGTGCTGCCGCAATCGGATACTGTGGCCGTGACAACCTCTATACGAGGCGGGGCCGTTAACCGTCCGATGGCGTCCATTCGCAAAACCTGTCCGGCCACCGGAGTCGATCCGAACCTGGCCGGCCTTCTAAATAATCTTGTTGCCGCTCTGGTCTCTGGCCCGCGACATTGCGCGTCCGGCGAGAGGGAGCAGCGTGGGCCTGTCCGGCATCTGGCCGGACAGTGCTGCTTCCAGTATGCACTAAAGACAGTGAATGGTGAGTAGTGAATAGTGAATAAAAATCGAACCGGCGTCGAGTCCCACCCCGGCACAATCCGCCTTATTCACTATTCACTCTTCACCATTCACTGCCTTAATTCACGAACCGCCGCATCCTGATATTCATCACAATCCCCAGCGCCAGGAACGTATAGATCACCGACGACCCCCCATAACTCATCAGCGGCAGCGGAATCCCGGTCACCGGCATCAGGTCCACGCACATCCCGATATTGATGGCGATCTGGAACAGCATCACCCCGGCAATCCCCATCACGATCAGCGTCCCGGGTGGATCGGCAGCCGTCTGCGCGTTCTGAACCAGCCGCACAAGTATCAGAAAATACAGCAGTAGAACCCCCATCGCCCCCACAAACCCATGCTCCTCGCAGAACGCCGCAAAGATGAAGTCCGTATACGGAATCGGCAAAAAATCGCCCTGCGTCTGCGTCCCCTTATTCGTCCCCTTGCCCCAAACCCCGCCCGACCCCACCGCAATCAGCGACTGTTTGATCTGATACCCCGACCCCTTGGGGTCAGAATCCGGGTTCAAAAACGCATCGATCCGTCTCTGCTGATACGGCTTCAACCGCTTGCCCGCGGCAAACCCGATCCCGCCCAGCAGCAGCAGCCCCAGCAAGACGATGAATGCCTGCTTCAGCCTCATCCCGCCCAGAAACAGCCCCACCACCAGCACCGGAAGGTAAGTCAGCGAAGTCCCCAGGTCCGGCTGCTTCAGCACCAGCGCCACCGGGACGCATACCAGCGCAAACGCCTTGCCCACATCCGCCCAGCTTAGGTCGCGTCCCTCCCCGGCACGCCCCCACAGAAACCGCGCCATCGCCAGGATCAGCACCATCTTCACCCACTCCGACGGCTGAAAGTGGACGCCGCCGCCGAGGTTGATCCACCGCCGTGCCCCCAGCACCTTCTGCCCGACATGCGGCACCAGCACCGCCACCAGCGCCAGGATGCTCAACCCATACGCCCACCACGAAATATCCAGCAGCCGATGATAATCCACCACCGACACCAGGAACATCACAACGATCCCAATGCCCAGAAACAGCATCTGTTTCTGCTGAAATCCATGAAACTTGGTCATCGCCGTCGCGGAGCGGATTTCCAGCACGCTCAGCAGCGTGAGCGCCAGAACGAATCCCAGCAGCATCCAGTCGAAATCGCGAAATCGGGAACGAAACATTGCTAATCCATCATAGCGACGACGGGACGCTTTTCCGTCCCACCGTCCGTATAGGCCGTGAACCATAAATCCGTGCCAGGTTTTCAGGGCCGAAGGCCCGACCCATACCAGCCTAGGCCGCAGGCCTAGGTAGCGTGCAGCAACAGAACAGAGGGCTGAAAGCCCGACATATAACCCTGCTCCTACCTCTGGGATAGGCCCGGGATTTCCCGGGCCTCGACAACACGCCGCGCATCACTGCCCCGGCGCTGCAATTGTAGGCGTCACCTTCGGCGCCGCCGCCACCTTCAAATTCCCCGCCGCCTTCCGCTGCTTGGTCACAAACGCATCGATCACCTGCGCCGCCAGTTTCGCCGAGTTCGCACCCTGGTCCCCGTTCTGCCACAGCACCGCCACAACAATGTCGGGATTCCTCCGCGGCGTCATCCCCACAAACCACGAGTTCGGCGCCGTCTTGTGCCCGCCGCCGGACCGCGCCAGCGCATCGTGGCTCATCACCTGCGCCGTCCCCGTCTTGCCGATAAAGTCGATCCCCTCCATATGCGACGCCGCCGCCGTCCCGCTGATCGTCACCTGCGCCATGGCATCGGTAATCGTCTCCCAGTTCTCGGGAGTCAGCGGAATCGTCTTGTCCCCCGACCCCGGAAACGAGCTCTGGATCGCCGCTTCTTCCTGCGCCGGGACCTCATTCGGGAACACCACATGCGGCCGCCGCAGCACGCCTCCCGAGGCAATCCCGCTCAACGCCCGCGCCAGTTGCAGCGGCGTCACCTCAACGGCGCCCTGCCCGATGCCCACCGAAATCGTCTCGCCCGCATACCACTTCTCGTGCTGCGTCTTCAGCTTCCACAGCGTCGACGGCATCACGCCCGCCGCCTCATCCGGAAGATCGATGCCCGTCTTCTGCGAAATCCCCACGCTGGTCGCATACTTCGCAATCGTGTCGATGCCCAGCTTGTTGGCCAGCGTGTAATAAAACGTGTCGCACGAGTACGGGATTGCATTGTGAATATCGACCGCCCCGTGGTGCCGGTCGCACTTGAAGAAATGGCCATAGAAGTCCGCGCCGCCGTTGCAAACAACGTGCATGTCCTGCGCCACATTCTCCTGCAACCCCGCCAGCGACATGATGATCTTGAACGTCGATCCCGGCGCCAGTTGCGCCTGGATCGCCTTGTTCATCATCGGATTGTCCGCATCCTTCAGGATCGACGTCCAGTAGGTCTTGCTCAAATGCAGAAACTGGTTCGGATCGAACGTCGGCCGCGACGCCATCGCCAGGATCTCGCCGGTATGCGGGTCCATCGCCACAATCGCGCCGATCTTCCCCTCCAGCGCCCGCTCCGCCGCCTTCTGAATATCCAGGTCGATCGTCAGCCGCAGGTCCTGCCCCGGCACCGCCAGCTTCTGCCCAAGCTGCCCGACTTCCTTGCCGTGCGAGTTCACCACCACATTCCGCGACCCGTCCGTGCCGCGCAGTATGGCGTCGTACGCTTCCTCCACACCCGACTTGCCCACCACATCGCCCGGCGAATACGTGTCGTACTTCGGCGACTGCAGGTCCGCCTCGCTCACCTCGCCCACATACCCGATCAGGTGCGCGGCAAACCCATCTTTCGGGTACAGCCGCCGCTGCTCATCCTGCGTTTCCAGCTCCGGCAGCTCGTTGCGATGCGCCTCGATAAACGCCTGCTCGTCCTGCGTAATGTCCTGTTTCAGCGGCAGCAATTGATACTGCGGTGCATTCGCAAAGCGCTTCAACGTGGCCTGTATCTGCTCTACCGGAATATGCAGTCCGGCGGCGATCATCGGCAGGTCCGCTTCATAATTCTTCTGCGACTCGCGCAACAGGTAGGCGCTCACCGACGGATAGTTATCGACAATAATCCGGCCTTCGCGGTCGAAGATCTTCCCCCGCGGCGCCAGCACCGGCTCCTTGCGAATGCGGTTCTGCTCCGCCAGCACCCGATAGCTCTGCGCTCCCACCACCTGCAACCGCCACAAGCCGATGGTCAACACCAGCAGCACCGCCGTAATGATGTACTGCGACGCATGCAGCTTTACGGCGGAAACTTTCTCTTTGCGTTCGAAGTGGGGTGTATCCATCAGGCGGGCCTTCTGCCCCCATTTTACGCCGCCACCCACACAACAGAACTGAGCTATGCGAGACGACCGAGAGAAAACAAGCAACGCGAGACAGTTATTGCAGGGTCTGTCGGGAAACTCGCCAATCTGGACTCGCCAATCATGCAGAGGGCCAACGGCCCGACCTATACCAGTCTGGGGCGCAGCCCCAGGTTTGCAGGCCCAACGAACAGAGGGCTGAAAGCCCGACCTATAAATGCGGGACACCCTCAACCCATGGCTTCCACACCGGCCTTTGGAGAGCCAGCTGCATGCTCCCGCGACAAAAACCGCATTCCTACGCAAAATCGTGCAAAAAGAACACGAAGTCCACTATTTTCTGCAAAATGGCGCGAAGTGCCGCACAAAACCATCAAAAGTGCAAAAAACGTCACTTTACGACGCTATGTGGCACATTTAAAATCAGTCTATCGCGGAACGGCATATCGAGTCCGCGTCCATTTTCCCAATAAAAACGCCTTAATCGAGCTGCCGGAAGCCGTTCCACCACAAAAAGATCGGCACGCGCCACTTTCAAAGACGAGCGGGCAACCAAATAAACGACCCAGGTGACTCCACTATGCGGATGCCTGATAAACGACCGGCGGGGCAATCCGAAGATTGCCCCGCTGGTGGTTTCGCCTAAAATGGCGGATTAGTTAGGGTCGTTCTTCATCTTGATTGCGATGTTGTCCCAGACGGAGTCTGCCGGGTCCTGGTCGTCGCTGGGTCCGAAGAGCTTTGCGGCGGTTTCGGCGATGATTTCGAGGTCGCGGACCAGCGCGGCGCAGTCGGGGTTCTTTTCCAGGAAAATAGCGAAACGCGGGTCTTCACTCACCTTGCCGTTTCCAATGCCGAAGAGGTCGGGAAGACGCTCCTCGAACTCGGCGGGAGTCATGTTGTCGAAAATTTCCGGGCTGTGGTTCAGGGCGACCGAGTCCGACATTAGACGCCCTCCTTTCCAGATGCGGGGGCGGCGAACTGTTCGGGGTTGCGCAGGAGTTCGCGGAGCTTGAGACGGGCCTTGTGGAGTTGGGATTTGCTGTTTCCGGTGGAGCACTCGAGCATGCTGGCAATCTCGTTGTGTTCGAAGCCTTCTACGTCGTGGAGGACGAAGACCATGCGGTAGCCGGGCGGCAGGGAGGAGACGGCGCGTTCCAGAGTGACGCGGTCGACGGAGCCGGCGAGTTGCTGGTCGCGGGAGCCGAAGTCGCGCTTGGGGGCGTCGTCCTCGGAGGGATTGATGGTCTCTTCGAGCGAGACGAGGTTCAGGCCCTTCTTGCGCAGGTGCATGAGGACAAGATTCACGGTCAGGCGGTGCAGCCAGGTGGAGAAGGCGCTTTCGCCGCGGAAGCTGCCGAGCTTGCGGAAGAGATGCAGAAAGGCTTCCTGGGTCATGTCCTCGGCTTCGGATACGTTGCCCAGCATACGCAGGCAGAGCGTGTAGACGCGGCGCTTGTGCAGCGCGTACAGCTTGGAAAAAGCGTCCGGATCGCCTTCCTTGGCGCGCTCAATGGCTTCAGCCTCGCCGGCGATCGGTGGGTTCCGCTTGAACAAGCCGGGGTTCGGTTTTGTCTGCATTCCTGTTTGGGCCTCTAGAATCATGGATCTCATTTCCGGCCCTGGTGCCTGTCGTTGCCGGAAAGTCGCTGCTTTTAGCCTATCGCAAAGCAGGACTTTCCGTTTTGTCGCGCACGAAGTGTGGGTTTGGTTTGGCCTCAGTGAAACTGAGAGTGTTTTTGGGCGGAGAGGGTTGTATAGGGCACGGGATACCAGGTAGGGAAGAGAGAACTGGAAGAAAACGCTAAGAGCGCAACGGACGCAAAGTTAACGCCACGGATCCCTTGGCGTTCCCTTTGCGTTCTCCGCGCTCTTTGCGTTTTCCTTCCGTCAGGATCACGAGCCGATAAAGCGAGCATAAAGAGAGCGGGCGACGGCGATGTCGGTAGTGCCCTGGATGAGGGCGCGGCCGTCGGGGAAGACGGTGATGGTGTGGGGTGCGCGCTCGAAGCGGAGCAGAAGGCCGTTGGCGCGGACCTGGCCGAGAGGAGCGAGTTTCGCCGCGAGGGCGGTGAGGTCGATGGGGCGGGCGTGCTCGTGGATCTGGACGGAGTTGCGGCCGCAGAGCGTGATGTGGGGGCGGCCGGCGCCGGAGAGGTGGCGGAAGTTTCGGTGGGCGCAGACGTCGCAGTCGGGGTCGGGTGTGGCAGCGGAGATTTCGGAGTGAGTGTTGCTCCAGAGATCGTACGAGAGCAGCGTGCGGCGCATTTGAGCGGCGTTGCCGGTCAGGAACTTGAGTGCTTCCGTGGCTTGGATGGACGCGGCGAAGTTGACCGCAGTGGAGAGGATGCCGGCGGTGTCGCAGGTCTCGACGGGGCCGGATGGGGGCTGGGGGAACATGCAGGCCAGGCAAGAAGAGCAGAGGGTAGAGGGTAGAGTGTAGAGCGTAGAGAGGGCAGAGGTGGTACTGGCAGCCTGCGAGCCCACCTTAGGCGACGATGATGCCGTCGCCGAAGATGGGTCACCCCGATTGGGGTCAACCTGTCTTGGCAGAATGTTCATGGTGGCGGCGTAGGCGCCGATGGCGGCGGCGTAGATCCAGGGCTTGCCTTGCTGAACGCAGAAGTCGTTGATGAGGTAGCGGGTCTCGAAGTTGTCGGTGCAGTCGAGGACGATGTCGGCGGCGCTCGTGAGGGCGGCGATGTTTGCGGGGACGAGGTCGGCGACGTAGGCCTGGACTGCGATGCCGGAGTTGAAGGCGGCGATGTGGCGGCGGGCGGCTTCGGCTTTGGGGAGGGAGGCGAGGGCGTCGGATTCGTCGAAAAGGATTTGGCGCTGGAGGTTGCTGGGCTCGACAAAGTCGCGGTCGATCAATGTCAGCGTGCCGACGCCGGCGCGGGCCAGGAGGCTGGCAGTGGCCGCCCCGGTTGCGCCTACTCCAACAATGGCTGCATGGGCGCCGCCGAGTTTTTGCTGACCTTCGGCGCCGATGCCGGGGAACAAGACCTGGCGGGAATAACGGTCGGCGTCGGAGATGGTCGGGGGATCCGGCATTAGGGGCAGTATACGAGTGCCTGAACGGGCAACCAAACGGCGCTTGGGAGAACGGGACACCCCGAGCGAAGGGAAATAGCATCTGTAAGATGAAACCCAGGCGTGTATCTGCAAGGATCGACGCGGGCATGTCTGGGGGCCGACGGTTCCGCGCCACTGCCGGAGACCGTACGGCACGATTTTTCCGGGATTCAGGGTGCAGGCGGTGGCAGGGTTGACGATTTTGAGGCGGCGCGCGATTGGCATGGAGGCACGGTCTTTCAGGGCCGGCCTCCGGGCTGTGCGTTTAGCGGCTGCCGTAGTGCCTTTGGTGCTGGTGCCGGTGGGGTTGGCCCAGGGAAATCCGCCGGCGTCGGCGAGCCAGCCGGTGGCGGCTGCGGCGGGCGTTCCGGCGAGCGTGAATCCGGCGGCTCCGGGGAGCGTTCCGCAGGCCAGCCACGCTGCTCCCGTTCCCCAGGCTGCGCCGGTGGACCCTCGGCCGCCGGGGTCGCAGGGGGCGACGGAGTCCGGGCAGCTTGTCGGCGCGAGGCCGGCGCTGGCGACCAGCGTTTGGCAGCAGCGCGGAGAGCAGGTCACGGATGTGCGGTTCGAGGGCGTCGTGTTTTCCAAGGGCGATACCCTGCTCGACCAGTTGACGCAGAAGGCGGGGACGAAGCTCGACCCGGAAGCGGTGCGCGCCGACCTGCGGCGGCTGTTTGCGAGCGGGCGATATCGCGACATCAGCGTGCGCAGCGAGAAGACCGATGGCGGCATTGCGCTGGTGTATGCCGGGGTCCCGCGGTATTACGTGGGGCGGGTGCAGATTGTGGGTGTGGGGAGCGAACGGCTGTCGTCGATGCTGGAGTTTGCGACCAAGCTCGACCCGGGAACGGCCTATACCGAGGCGCAGGTGCCGGAGGCGGTCGATGGGGTGAAGCAGTCCCTGGCGCGGAATGGGTTCTATGAGGCCAAGGTCGATGTTTCTACGACCAAGGACGACGCGGGCGAGCAAATGAACTTTGTCTTCACGGTGGTGCAGGGGCCGCAGGCCCGGGTTGGCAATGTGGCGATCGAAGGCACCGACGTGGGATTTACGCCGGCGGATTTTCGCAAGAAGGCGAAGCTCAATTGCGGAATTTTTGGGCGAACTTTTTCGCACGATTGCCGTCCCAAGGTGACCAGGGATACGACGTCCGCAGGGCTCGCGAATTTACGCAAGCAGTACCAGAAGATGGACCGGCTGGAAGCCACGGTAAGCGTTCAGAAGGAGACGTACGCGAAGTCGCGGCAGCAGCTCGATTACGACTTTGCGGCGAACCAAGGCCCGGTGGTGAAGGTGGTGATCCTGGGTGCGAAAGTTTCAAAGTCGAAGATGCATTTGCTGGTCCCGGTGTTTGAAGAAGGCGCCGTCGACAACGATCTGCTGAACGAAGGTGCGCACAATTTACGCGACTATTTGCAGCAGCAGGGTTATTTCGACGTGACCGACAAGGTGGAGATCATCGGGCCGGAGACACGCAACGTGACCGTGCAGTACACGGTGGACAAGGGCACGAAACACAAGGTGCTGGCGGTCAATATCAAGGGCAACAAGTATTTCGATACGGACACGATCCAGGAACGGCTGAGCGTGAAGAAGGCCGACCTGTATCAACGGGCTGGGCGTTTCAGCCAGGCGCTGGTGAAGGCCGATACGGACTCGATCCAGGCGCTGTATCGAGCGAATGGATTCAGCGAGGCGAAGGTCACAGGCAACGCCAAGGACGTGGACAAGAATGCGAAGGGACAGGCGCTGAAGGTTGCCGAGATCGATGTGACGTACACCATCGAGGAAGGCCCGCAGCAGAAGTTCGGGGCCGTGGAGTTGAGCGGCGTCGATCCGTCGCGGCTGAAGATTGTGCAGGGCATGTTGCAGGCCGAGAAAGGCCAGCCGTTCTCGCTGTTGACGCTTTCGGGCGACCGCGATTCGGTGCTGTCGTATTACGTTTCGCACGGGTTCGACCAGGCGAAGGTGGAGATCAAGCAGCAGGTTGAGAGCGCGGACAAGACGGCGACCGATGTGACGCTGACGGTTTCGGAGGGCCAGCAGGTGTTTGTGGACCAGGTGCTGATTTCGGGCGACGTGCGCACCAAGAATTCGCTGATCCAGAGCCAGATGAAGGTCCATGCGGGCGAGCCGCTGGACCAGTCGGCGTTGCTGCAGACGCAGCGGAACCTGTACAACCTGGCGCTGTTCAACGAAGTGAATGCGGCGGTGCAGAACCCTACGGGGGACGCTCCGCGGAAGAACGTGCTGGTGCAGTTGACCGAGGCCAAGCGGTGGGATGTGACGTACGGCTTCGGGCTGGAGGCCCAGACGGGGACGCCGGGGCAGATTCCCGGGCAGACGAAGCTGGGAACGGGAACGGCGGCGCAGAATGGCAAGGCCGGGGCGAGTCCCCGGGTGTCGGCCGATGTTTCGCGGATCAATTTGTTTGGGACGGACAAATCGCTGACCCTGCATACGACGTATGGCTTGCTGGAGCGGGTGGCGACGCTGAGTTTCATCAATCCGCGGCTGTTGGGGAACCCGAATTTGACGGCGACGCTTTCAGGGGGTTACTCGAATGTGCAGAACATTACGACGTTTTCAGCGTCGACCGACCAGGCGGACTTTCGCGTCACACAGAACGTAAAGAAGGCCGACCATTTTATTTACGACTACCAGTTTCGGCGGGTGTCGGTGGACCCGAACAGCCTGGAGGTTACGCCGAACCTGATCCCGCAACTGTCGCAGCCGGTGACGGTGGGCGGGCCGGCGATTACTTACTTTCACGACACGCGCGATCCGAGCCCGCTGGATGCGGGGCGGGGCAAGTATTTCTCCGCGCAGGAATTTTTCGCGGACTCGATTTTCGGGTCGGACACGAACTTCAACCGGATGGATTTTACGCAAAGCACGTACTACACGTTCGGCAAGAAGAAGTATGTATTTGCGCGCAACCTTCGGATTGGATTTGAGAACACGTTTGGCAAGGTGAACGGCAGCACGCCGGGGTCGATTGGGGTTTCGAACTGCGCGGGGGCGTTGGAGAATACCAATGCTACGTGCAATCCGATCCCGCTGCCGGAGCGCCTGTATGCGGGCGGCGGGACGTCGCATCGCGGGTTCGGCATCAACGATGCGGGGCCCCGCGATTTGACGACAGGTTACCCGGTGGGAGGCTCGGCGGCGGTGGTAAATACCTTTGAGCTGCGGCTGCCGCCGCCTACGCTGCCGTGGGTTGGCGACAATGTTTCGTTCGTGATTTTTCACGATATGGGCAATGTGTTTCAGCATCCGGGTGACATGTTCAAGAGCATCAAGAATTTCAAGCAGCCGAATGAATCGACCTGCAGAGACGTTGCGGTGCCGGCTGGAACGACGGACAATTCGACGCTGACCGGGACGTGCAGTTTCAACTACTACTCGCACGCGGTCGGGCTGGGGGCGCGCTACAAGACGCCCGTAGGGCCGATCCGCGTGGACTTCAGCTATAACCTGAACCCCCCGGTTTATCCGGTGTTTTTCGATTACACGGGCAAGCCGCCGTATGTCGGCCAGGCGGGGCATTTCAATTTCTTCTTCAGTATTGGACAGAGCTTTTAGCGCATGATGCACCGCTTCCAAATCGTTTGCAGGACGTGTTGCGGGGCAGCCGCGATGGCGGCGATGTGCGTCACGGCGGGGGCCGCGGGGAGCCAGACCGCGGCGCAGAAGGCAGCGGTGCCGAAGACTCCGGCCAGCGTGGCGCCGGCCGCTCCGAAGATGCCGGCAACGGGTGGGCAGGAGATCGATCGCGTCGTCGCGATCGTCAACGGCGATTTGATCCTCGACAGCGATGTGGATGAGGAGCGGAGGTTCACGGCGTTCCAGCCGTATCGCGATCCCAATGCAAATTTCTCGCGCGACAATGCGATCGAGCGCCTGATCAATCGCGATTTGATCCTGCAACAGATCAAGCTGCAGCCGGCGGCCAATGTGCCGGATGCGGAGGTGAAGAAAGAGCTGGACGTGCTGCGGAAGTCCATTCCAGAGTGCAAGCAGTATGCGTGCGAGACGGATGCGGGGTGGACTAAATTTCTGGCCGCGCACGGCTTTACGCAAACGGAGTTGATGGCGCGGTGGCGTGCGCGGATGGAAGTGCTGCAATTTATCGAAGAGCGGTTTCGGATGGGGATTCGGATTCAGCCGGCCGACATCAAGGACTATTACGAAAAGACGATGCTGCCGCAGTATGAGAAGCAGCATGTGACGCCGCCGAAATTGGAAGCGATTTCCGACCGCATACAGGAAGTGCTGTTGCAGGAGCAGGTGTCGAACCTGCTGGGCGACTGGCTGAAGAGCCTGCGCGCGCAAGGCAGCGTGGTGGTGCTGAAGCAGGGAGAGGTGGCTCCATGAGCGCGGCTCCTGAGACGAAGCCTGTGAAGACACCGCGGCGACGGTGGGGGCGGATTGCCGCGTGGATCTTTGGCGGCCTGTTTGCCCTATTGCTGGTGGTGTGTCTGGGTGGGTGGTACTACACGACGACAGCCGACTTTCAACGCCGTGTGGGCGCGGAGGTGGTGAGCGTCCTGGAAGATTCGACTGGAGGAAGGGTTGAGTTGGGGCACATTTCGTTCAGCCTGCTGCATCTGGCGGTGGAGGCGGATGGTCTGGTGATTCATGGGACGGAGGCGCCGGGTGAGGCTCCGTATATTTCCGTGGCGAAGATTTTTATCCGGTTGAAGATCCATACGTTTCTGTCGCACACCGTGGGCAAAGGCGCGCAGTCGCATATTGGGCTGAACTTTCTGCGGGCGGAAGAGCCGCACGTTCATTTGATCGTGGCGAAAGATGGTACGACCAACCAGCCCGTGCCGAAAAAGCCGAGCTCCACCACCGAGCCGATTCAGAACTCGCTGCTGGATTTGCAGGTGGGAAAGATTGAGCTTGCGGATGGAATCATTGCGCTGAATAACCGCGCCATTCCGTTCGATTTGACGGCGAACAACTTGCAGGCGGAAGTGCATTACATTGCGGCGGACGATCACTATGGAGCGACGGTCGTCATGGACGACCTGCAAACGAAGATGGCGGATGAGCCGGAGGTGCAATCGAAGTTGCGGCTTACGGCCGAGGTTGGTCGCGATACGGCGGAGCTGAAGAGTTTCGATTTCACAACGGGGAAATCGACGCACATAACCGCGACGGGGCTGGTGAACCACTTTGCCAAGCCGCAGTGGCAGGCGTCGATCGACGGCGCGATCGAATTGAAACAGCTTGGGTACCTCGCGGGCGTCGAAGGCTTGACCGCGGGAACGCTGGATCTGAATCTGCGGGGACGCAACTGCGAGGTTGGGCCGGTGGTGGCCCAGAAGAAGCCAGGGTTCTTCGCTCGGCACAAAGTGAAGTCGAACCCGCCGCCGCCAAATCCTTCGAAGATGCTGCCCCCCGATCCCGATTGCAAGGCCGGGTATCTTGCGGTGGGCGTGATGAAGATGCGCAACGTCGGCTATGTGGACGAATATGTAAGGCTGCACGGCGTGAACGGCGGCGCGCAGTTGCACATCACGCCGACGGAACTGCTGTTTACAGCGTTGACGGGCATTCTGCCCGGCGGTGGCGAGGCCGTTGGCGTGCTGCGGATTTCAAACTGGCTGGGTGAAGTGGACGCGGCTGCGCCCACGGCTTCGGCGACCGCGGTGGCGGCTGCGAAGACGGCCAACAATGTGGCCAGGAGCGCGGGCGCGAAGCCGGTGGTGAAGGACCTGCGGCTGACTCCGGTGAGTGCGGCGACAGCGCATCTGACGGTAACGGTGAAGGCGATTCCGCTACGGACGATCATGGATATTACGGCGCGGCCGAACTTTGGCGACCTCGGTCTGGATACGGCGATTACGGGGCCGGTGACCGTGGAATGGGGCGGGCCGGCGGCGAATATCGCGGACACGGTGCAGATCGGTGCGGACCTGCAACTGGCCCCGACCGGAGTGGCGCGGGCGGGCGCCCGGAACAATGTCCCGGTGCATGGGCAGATACTCGCGAAATACGATGGGCGCAATGAGGTGGTGAACATCGAACGCGTGACGGCGCTGACGCCGGCGACGGCGTTGAACGTGAGCGGCGTGCTGGGCGTGAACAAGGGCGATCCGCTGACAGCGTTGCGGGTCGACTTGCAGGCGCACGATGTTGGCGAGTTCGACCAACTGCTGACGACGCTCGACCTGGAGGCCGGCGGAAAGAAGGGGAGCGCGGCTGTTCCGGTGGTGCTGCATGGGACGCTGGCCTTCAACGGCACGGCTTCGGGGCCGATCCTGAACATGGATGTGAAGGGGCATCTGACGGGAGACAACGTCGAAGTCAAGCTGGGAACGATGACGGACACGCTGATCGATACGATTGTGGCGGACGCCGAGTATTCGCCGAGCACGGGCGTGGCGGTCGCGTCGTCGACGATCAAGCGCCAGACGGCGGTGTTGAATCTGACGGGAACGGTGCATCCGCGGCAGGTGGTGGGCAAGCACGGCGTGGTCGATTATGTGTGGGACGAGGGCATGGGGATCGATGCCAACGCGAAGCTGGTGAATGCGCAGGTAAGCGACTTGCTGGAGATCGCAGGGCAGCAGAATAAAGTGCCGGTGACGGGCACGGCGAACATCACTGCGCATGTTTCGGGGACGATCGAGAACATGAACGGCGCGGGCAATGTGACGCTGACCAATGGCGTCGCCTACGGCGAGAACTACCAGACGATTGCCGTGGATGCGACCGTGCTGGGGCAGCAGATCGATGCGTCGCGGGTGCTGGTCGCGGCGCATGGGATGCAGGTGACCGGCAACGGCGGCTACAACCTGGCGAGCAAGCATATTCGTGCGCATATCGAGGGCAAGAATATTCAGCTTTCAAAGTTGGATGTGGTGCGGAACGAAAATATCGATGGGGATGCCGCCGTGACGCTGAATGCGGATGCGGATGGAACTCTGGAAGAGCCGAACCTTCATGCGAAGGTCAGCCTGATGAATGTGGTTGCGGAAGGCAAGCCGCTGGGAGAGTTGACGGCGACGGCGTACTCGACTGGGTCGACGGTTTTCTACGACGCGCACTCGACACTGGTTGGCGCGCATGTGGATGCGAATGGACAGACTTCGCTGCAGGGGAATTTCGACACGAAGGCGAAGGTGACGATTGCAGGGCTGGATATCGCGAAGCCGATCGCGCTGTTCTCGCAGAATAATGTGCAGGGGACATCGGCGATCGGAGGGACGATCACCGTGAGCGGGCCGGCGGCGACTCCGAAGGCCATGACGGGGACTGCGGAGTTCGATCAATTCGATGTGAAGCTGGTGGGGATTGAATTGAAAACGGCAGAGCCGCTGCGGGCCAGTCTGCGCGACGGTGTGGTTACGGTCGACCAGTTGCACATTACGGGGCAGGATACGGACCTGCATGTGGGCGGGACGGCGAAGGTGTTTGGCGACACGAACCCCAATGGCGGCGCGCTGAATTTGAATGCGAATGGAAGCGTCAGCATGGCGCTGGCGCATACGTTCGACCCGGACCTGATCGCGTCGGGCAAGGTGACGTTCAAGATGGCGGTCGACGGCCGCATGAAGGCGCCGCAGTTGCGCGGCGATGTGCAGTTCGTGCATGTGAACGTTGCTCTCGACGGCGTGCCGAATGGGTTGACCGATCTGAACGGGTCGCTGGTGTTCAACCAGAACCGCCTGGATGTGAAGGACCTGGTGGGGACGACGGGCGGAGGGAAGCTGCGCATCGGCGGTTCGTTGAGCTATCAGCAGAAGGGCATCTACGCCGACCTGACGGCGACCGGCGACGTGGTGCGCGTGCGGCTGTACGGCTTGAGCGCGACGGCGAACGCGCAGTTCCGCTTGCAGGGCGGGCCGCAGAGCGCGTTGCTGTCGGGCAACGTACTCGTTACTCGATTCGGCATTGGCGCGGACGTAGACTTTGCGGCGTTCGCGGGCAGTGGAGGCGTTTCGGCGCCGTCGGACCCGAACTCCGCAGCGAACAAGATTCAGTTGGATGTTCACATCACCAGCGCGCCGCAGCTTGATTTTCAGAACTCGTATGCGAAGCTGGCGGGCACCGTTGACCTCACGGTGCGCGGCACGATCGCGGTGCCGGCGGTGCTGGGGAAGATCCTGATTACGGATGGAAGCGCGACCTTTGCCGGGACGAAATATGAGTTGCAGCGGGGGTCGATTTATTTTACGAACCCGGTGCGCATCGATCCGGTCATCGATCTCGACGCGACCGCGCGCGTGAGCAACTACGATCTGACGATCGGTCTGCACGGGACGGTGACGTCGCTGAAGCCGACGTACCGCTCCGAGCCTCCGCTGACCGAGGCCGACATCTTCAACCTGCTGGCGCTGGGGCGGACGCAGGAAGAGGCGCAGATTTACCAGGAACAGCAGGTGCAGGCGGGCAGCGATCCGACGACCAGCGCGCTGCTGGGCGGGGCGCTGAACGCGACCGTGTCGAACCGCGTGGGCAAATTGTTTGGCGCGGGGTCGGTGAAGATCGACCCGTCGTTTGTGGGGACGCTGGGCAACTCGACGGCGCGGATTACGGTGTCGGAGCCGCTGTCGAAACAACTGACGCTGGTGTTCGCGACCAACGTGAACCAGAGCGCGGAGCAGTTGATCCAGGTGCAGTATCAGATGACCGAGAACACCCAGTTGGTGGCGACGCGCGATGAGACGGGCGTCTTTTCGGTGGTGTACCGGATACGCAAGCGGTATCGGTAGGTTCGCGAATTTCAGTTGCCAGTTTCCAATGGAATAGCGGGGGAAGTGCTTCCCTGGGCTCTTTGCGTGCATCTAATTCAATGTGCGCGATTGATGTGCGCGATCGATATTCCAAGGAATTCCGGAGGTGTCATGCGTTACTTTAAAACGATAGCTTTGGCGGGGCTTCTAAGTCTTGCTCCCATGCTTTACGCGCAGTCCGATGCGCAGGTCCAGGCGGATGTGCAGCATTCGCTCAACAACAAACGGTTTTCCAACGTACAGGTTGCGGTGCATAACGGAGAAGTCATTCTGTCCGGCACCGTTTCGCTCTACAGCGCGAAGGAAGATGCGGACCGGAAAGCTCACCACCGCAAGGGCGTGCAGTCGGTGCGGAATGTGATCGAAGTCGCCGGCGGTGGTGGCGCCGAGACGAGCAATGACGCCGCGTTGCGCGCCAAGCTCTCGAAGGGCCTCGCGTATGACCGCGTCGGCTATGGCACGACGGCGTTCAACAACATCGAAATTGGCGTTCAGAACGGCGTGGTGACACTGCGCGGGACGGTATACGGACCCGCCGACAAGGACTCGGCGATCTCGTTGGTGGAGAATACGCCGGGAGTGCGCGACGTGATCGACGAGTTGGACGTGGCGCCGGTTTCGCCGATGGATGACCGCATCCGGCTGGCGGAAGCGCGCGCGATTTATGGCTTCGGGCCGCTGAACAGATATGCCCTCGATCCGGCGAAGACCATCCGCATCACGGTGGTCAATGGCCACGTGACGCTGAACGGCGTGGTCGATAACGAAGCGGACAAGAACATGGCCGGCATTCGCGCCAACGGCGTTTCGGGAGTGTTTTCCGTCGCGAATAACTTGCAGGTTGCGGGCAGCGGGCGCGAGAAGTAACCCGCGGCCGTTGCCAAGCGAGGCCCGCCGGTGTTTCGGCGGGCCTTCGTGTTTGTGCAGAGGCATTTACGATAGAGAGGATGGAAAATGTTCTTCGCAGCACGCGCGTCACGCTGGAAATGATCAAGTGGGAACACTCGATTTTTGCGCTGCCCTTCGCGCTGACGGGCGCGGTGCTGGCGGCGAATGGCTGGCCGTCGGGGTGGGCGCTGCTGTGGATCGTGGTGTGCATGGTTTCGGCGCGGTCGGCGGCCATGGCCTTCAATCGGCTGGCCGATGCGAAGCTCGACGCGGAGAACCCCAGGACCGCGACGCGGGCGCTTCCCGCGGGGCAGCTTTCGCAGGGGTTTGTGCTAAGTTTTACCGTCGCGGCCTGCTGTATTTTCCTGCTGGGTGCGGCGATGCTGAACCGGCTGACGCTGGAACTCGCGCCCGTGGCAATGGCGGTGGTGTTGCTGTACAGCTACATGAAGCGGATTACGCGGTGGTCGCATGCGGTGCTGGGGCTGGCGCTGGGGATTGCGCCCGCGGCGGCGTGGATTGCGGTGCGGGGGAGCCTGTCGGCGAGCATTCTGATGCTCACGGCGATTGTGATTTTATGGGTGGGCGGTTTCGACGTCCTATATGCGTGCCAGGATTTCGAGCATGACCGTCGCGTGGGATTGAACAGCGTACCGCAGGCGTTTGGGATGGAGGCGGCTTTCTGGATTGCGCGCGCGATGCACCTGGGGATGGTCGCGCTGCTGTTCTGGTTTGCGCACCTGTTTGGGCTGGGGCGGATTGCCTTCGGCGGCATGGGACTGGTTGCGGTGCTGCTGGCGTATGAGCACTCGATCATTTCGCCGCGGGACTTGCGGCGGATGAACGCGGCTTTTTTTACGCTGAACGGAGTAATTTCGGTGGTGTTCTTTTTGGCGGTGGCGGTGGATGTTTTTTATCGGCGGTAGAAAGTGCAAAGCGCTCACGCAAAGTGCGCGAAGGCAGCGAAGTTTCGCGAAGGAATGCGAAAGGCCCGCGGCGAGCGGGCCTTTTCGTTGATAAAAATTGAAATGCCTTAGCTGGCTTTTTTGTCGCGGAAGGCGTCCTGGACGTGTTCTTTGACATTGGCGGCCGTGGATGTGATCTTTTCGCGGACGTCGTGGGCATTCGCTTCGGCGTCGGGCCTGCGGTCGTTGGCGGCATCGTGGACGCCTTCCTTGACGGCTCCCCAGGCTTGTTGAGCATGGCCTTTGACCTGCTGCGCGGCGCCTTCGTTGGCGAGGTTTTGGTTGCCGACGGCTTCGCCGACGCCCTGCTTCATGTTGCCGACCGCTTCGTTGAATTTTCCTTTGACGGTGCTATCGCTTGTGCTCATGGTCACTCCTTTCGCACGTTGGTTTCGATACGCGAAGAGGACGGCGCGGGGTACGGGCCCATTCGCGCCGTCCGGTGGCCCAATACAGCCGGCCCGCCTGACTGATCATCGGCTAGAAGGGCTAGACTCCTCGACGGCCGCTGATCAGGTTGAAGATAAGGACGATGACTGCGATCACAAGCAGAATGTGGATGAAGTATCCGCCGATGTGAAGGCTGAAGCCCAGCAGCCAGAGAATGAAGAGAATGACGATGATTGTCCAAAGCATGGAAACTTTCTCCTAACCAATTGCCTGGCAATCGCATCTGCCAAAGGCTGCGCCGCAAATGTGGCGTCGTTATGGTAAGTTGCGGCAAGAGGGGGTGGGGGTTGCCACTCGTCCGGGATATATATCCTGTAGCTGCAAAGCAACCCGAAGGAGTGAGATGCCATCTGCTAGCCGCGAGCTGCGGAAGATTGCGATACAGGGCGAACGCGGCTCCAACAGCCACATGGCGGCG
>Ga0207933_1000264_pt1 | contig 55012 bp, 52 predicted proteins | sample NGESurdeep092012_4_FD_184488 | JGI IMG/M metagenome (GOLD analysis project Ga0207933, IMG submission 184488) | Arctic peat soil microbial communities from Barrow, Alaska - NGEE Surface sample F53-3 deep-092012 (SPAdes) | ecosystem: Environmental > Terrestrial > Soil > Wetlands > Peat ...
CGCCGTCTGGACAGAGATTACGAGCGCCTGGCCAAGACCCTGGCAGCGCTCCACTATCTCGCCTTCGCCATCCTCATGCTCACTAATCTGGCGCGGCAACTCACGCAAAGTTAATAACAGGCTCTAGCTGTAGCGGAGCCAGCGGAGGAGCTCGGGGAGGGTAGCGCGTTTACCGTACATGAGGATGCCGACGCGGTAGAGGCGGGAGGCGAACCAGACGACGCACCAGATGGTGAAGATCATGAGAGCGAGGGAGATGGCGATCTGGCCCCAGGGGTAGGGCGCAGACAACATGCCGATGCGCGGGACCATGACGAGAGGCGCGGTGGGAGGAAAGAGCGAGGCGGCGACGACCCATGGCGAATTGGGATTGTTGAGCAGGAAGGGCAGGATGGCAAAGCTGGTCCAGGTGGGAATGACTGCGAGGCTGATGTACATCTGGAGATCCTGCGCGGTTTCGCAGGTAGCTGCGAGGCCGGAGAAGAAGGCGCTGTAAAGGAAGAAGCCGAGGATGAAGTAAATGGGGAAGAGGACGACCTCAAGAACGCTGAAGTGGATTTTGATGTCGCCCCTGAGTATGGGTGCGGCCAGGGCCGAACCGGAGAGAAGAATAGCGGCGGCGATCCAGATGGCGATCTGGGTGAGGCCGACGGCGCCGACGCCGAGGAGCTTTCCGGTGAGCAGATCGTCAGGGCGGGCGACGGCAAGCATGACTTCAAAGATGCGCGAGCTTTTTTCTTCAATGACGGAGCGGGCCATGTCCATGCCGTAGAGGAGAATTGGCATTGTCATGAGGAAGGTCATCAACATGGACGCGTAGAAGGGCCCGATGCCCTGGCTCTTGCCGGTTTTGCCGCTCGAGGAAATCTGAAGAGTTTCAATGGGAACGGATCGGACGAGGGCGTGGACTTTGAACTGGGATAATCCCTCCTGGGCGAGACGAAGATTGAGGAAGCCGGCGTTGATGGCGTCGTTGAGGCGCGAGGTATCGATGAGGTCCGCGGAGGATTGAGACTCGAAGGTGACCACTGGCGTGGCGGAGGCGGAGTTATCAATGATGAGCAGCGCGTCAATGGATTTGTTCTGAAGGCGCGCCTGAAGGTCGGCGCGCTCCTGAGATGTGAATGGAGCAACGGCGTCGACGGTGTAATGGGAGCTTTTGTTGGAAAGTAGATCGTCGCGGATATCGGCGGCAAGAGAAAGATTGTCGGCGGCGATGGCGATGTGGCGGCTGGTGGCGAGCTTGCGCCCGGTGTAGCCGCTGACGCCGAGCAGAAAGACGATAAGCAAGGGAACGAGGATAGTGGAAATGCGGAAAGCGCGGCCGCGAATCTGCTCGAGGTATTCGCGGCGAGCGACGAGCAGAATATTACGCATTGGCTTTGCCTCCCACGGTCTGAATGAAGATTTCCTCGAGTGAAGGCTCGACCAATTCGAAACGGTAAATGGCAGCCATTGAGGCCGCAAGGTGAAGGAGCTTTTGCGCGTCGCCGCCGGGCTTCAGCGTAATTTCAGCGTGGCCGGAGTAGTTGTTGGCTGCGGCAATCTCGTCGGATTTGAGGAAATCCGCTCTGCCTTCGAATTCAACGATGACGCGATTGCGCTCGTAGCGGCTCTTGATTTCGCGCAAGTTGCCGCTGAGAACGGCCACGCCGTTGTTGATCAGGCATATGGAGTCGCAGAGCTTTTCGACCTGGTCCATGCGGTGAGTGGAGAAGAGGATGGCTTTGCCCTGCGATTTTAGCTCGAGCAGAGCGTCCTGAAGGAGCGTGGCGTTGACGGGATCGAGGCCGCTGAAAGGCTCGTCCATGACGACGAGACCGGGGTCGTGGAGCAGCGTGGCGATGAATTGGATTTTTTGCTGCATGCCCTTGGAGAGCTCCTGGGTTTTCTTGTCGAGGGAATCGGAGATTTCCATACGAGCGGCCCAGTCGACGGCGCGCTTGCGGGCGCCTTCAGTAGTGAGGCCATGCAGACGGCCAAAGAAGACGAGCTGATCGAGGACGACCATTTTCTTGTAGAGGCCGCGCTCTTCGGGCAGGTAGCCGACGCGGTCGAGGCTGCGGCGGTCGAAGGGTTTTTCGAAGAGGCTGATGCGGCCGGAGTCGGGCATGGTGATGCCCATCATCATGCGGATGGAGCTGGTTTTGCCTGCGCCGTTGGGCCCGAGGAGGCCGAACATCTGGCCAGCGTCAATGGAGAGCGAGAGATTGCGAACTGCGACTTTGCTCTCGTAGGCTTTGGTGACTCCGGCGAGCTCAACGACGGGCATGGATGCACTCGCTGTGGTGGGGGATTGAAGCCATAGTGGACCGGAGCAAAGCGTCAGAAGAAGTGTAGCAAACGGAGAGGCAGCGGAGTTGGCGGAGCTAGCGGAGTTCGAGTGCGATGAGAATTTGTTCGAGGCGGCAGATTGCGGATGTATACTTCGTGAGCGTTCCAACCCCCAAGAACGAAAGTCGAATCTGAAAGGTGATTTCGTATGGCAAGTTATCTTGTTCAAGCCGCATATACGAGTGAAGCGCTCGCGTCGCTCGTCAAGAACCCAGAGGACCGCACGGAGATTGTGAAGAAGACAGCAAAGAAGCTTGGAGGCAAGTTGACCGCATCGTGGCTGTCGTTTGGAGAATACGATGTGGTGATGACGGTAGAAATGCCGGACAACATCAGCATGGCATCTTTCGCGATCGCAGCAGCGGCCGGAGGCTCACTGAAATCGGTGAAGACCACTCCGCTGATCAGCACCGAAGATGCAATGGCGGCGGTCAAGAAGGCAGCAACATCGGGCTATAAGCCGATCGGGGCCAAGAAATAGACGCGACAACTGAGGCGAATGTGCGTGCGCGTGGCGGGCGGTGGGAGAGGTGTGCGACGCGCGATTGGCGGATTGCTAGATGAGACGCCGGCGGACGAGATCGAGGGCAAGCTGCGCGGCCCACTCGCGGACGCGCTCGCGGTCGCCGCGGAAGGTGCGATCGATCGCGTTGGTGCCCTGAGCGTCAGAGACGGCGACGTAGACGAGGCCGACAGGTTTGGAATCGGTGGCGCCGGTGGGGCCGGCGATTCCTGTAACACCGAGGCCCAGAGTTGCGCCGGTGCGCGCTCGGATGCCTTCGGCAAGAGATTTGGCGACTTCAGCGGAGACTGCGCCGTGTTTTGCGATGAGCCTAGCGGGCACATCGGCGAAGGAAGTCTTGAACTCGTCGGAATACACAACAACTCCGCCAAGAAATGAGCGCGATGCGCCGGGAACGGACGTGATGCGCTGAGAGATAAGGCCGCCCGTGCAGCTTTCGGCGACGGCGAGTGTCGCCTGGCGCAGACCGAGATAGTACTGGACGATCTGTTCGAGAGAATCGCCCTGTGAGGAGTAGAACCAATCTTCGAGCGCCACTTCAATCTTTTCGGCGAGCTCGTCGACGCGCTGCTGAGCGGCGGGGAAGTTCGGCTTGGAGCAGATGAGCGTGATCTGCAGGTCGCCGGTGTGGGCGAGGAGAGTGGTCTCAATGTCTGTGTACGTTGAGTAGATGGGAGCGAGGAGTTTATCGGCCTGCGACTCGGGAATCATGGCCGCCTTGAGCGTGCGCACGGCGATGGAGCGGGGAGGGACGACGTCGCGCAGACGAGGCAGACATTCAGCGTCAAAGAGCGGAGCGCACTCGTGGGGCGGGCCGGGGAGGAGCATTACGAGTTTGCGGAAGCCCGAGAATGCGATGTCAAGCCATTGGCCGGGCGCGCTGCCGTTGGGGTTGGGCAGCACGATTGCGCCTTCGAGAACGTCGGCCTGCTTGAGATTGTTCGGCGGCATGGTAATGCGCCAGGCGGCGGCGCGGGCGTGCAGCGCAGCGACTTGCGTAGCATCGCGGCGAAGCGTGAGCGACAGAGCTTCGGCGAAGGCTTCGCGAGTGAGATCGTCTTCAGTGGGTCCGAGCCCGCCCATGAGGATGAGAATGTCGATGCGGGCGAGAGCGGTTTTGATGGCGCTGACAAGATCCTTGCGGCGATCGCCGACGACGGTCTTGAACGCGACAGTGACACCGAGCGCGTTGAGCTTTCCAGTGAGATAGAGAGAATTGGTGTCCTGGCGGAAGGGGGTGAGCATCTCGGAGCCAACGGCAATGATTTCGGATTTCATGAAAGCAGCTTCTAGCTCCTAGCCTCTAGCTTCTAGCTTTATCGCACTGGACAAACATTTGCGTTTCACTTGCCGAAGTCAGGCGCGGTTCCAACACATAGCACCGGCCAAGCTAGAGGCTAGCAGCTAGCAGCTAGAAGCTTAGAACAGGTTCAGGCCTTCGACTCCCAAGTCCACATCATAAACGGCGTCGTTGGTGGCGAGGATGGTGGTGCCTAGTGGAGAAAAGGCGACGCCGACAAGGTTGGAGGCAGCGAGCACCAATGAGGCGTGGCCGCTGGGCGTGATGCGGACCAGTCCGTGGCGGCCATGGAGGCAGGAGGCGACGAAGACATCGCCGTCGCTGGAGATGGCCAGGCCCTGCGGACGGCCGAGACCGCGAAACCAGGCGCGCGTGTCGCCGTTGGGCTCGACGACCCAGATGGCTTCATTGGACGAGAGCGAGGGCGCGGTGACGAGCAGCGTGCCTGCGGCATTGACGGCGAGGTGGTACGCCGCGACGCTTGGCTCCAGCGTGGCGTGAACAAAGATCTGGCGCTCGCGGTTGATTTTGAAAATGGTGCCGCTGCGATCGCCGACGAAGAGATTGCCTTCGGCGTCGAATGCCGCGCCGGTGGCTACGCCCATGCCTTCGACATACTGGGTGAATTCGCCGGCGGAATCGACGCGGTAGACGCTGCCTTCAGCACGCGAGGTGACGAAGAGATCGCCGTCGGGATTGAAGGCGAGGCCGGTGGCGTTGAGGATTCCGGTGACGAATGGAGTGGCGCGGCCATCGGGACTGACGCGGACGACGGAGACGGGCGTCTGCTTGCCACGCGGGCCGGAGATAGTGGCGTAGACCATTCCGGAGCGGCTGACGGCGGGGCTGGTGACGGGATGAAGTCCGTCATTAAGCTGGCGAGCGACACGCACGGCTGCCGGGTTGGAAGGGCCGGCTGGGGTGCGGACTTCAATGAGTCCGGCGGAGGCCGTTGCGGGAACGCGAAAGACCAGGCGCGTGGGACGGCTCATCATGACGTGGGCGGGATGATTGTCGACGGCGACGGAGGGCAGGCCAAAGCCGTTGGGGCCGAGATAAATTCCAGACAACTCGATTTCGCCGTTGGGTAGAGCCGCGGCAGGGACAACGGCGTCGACACGAGGCGCGTGGCCAGTGGATGGAGCGGGTTGAGGGGAGGTGCGAGCCATATTAAAACCAGATGCGTAGAAGAGACGCTATACAAAAAGCATACAGGCCAGCGGCCACATCGTCGAAGACGATGCCCCAGCCGCCGGGAAGGCGCTCGAGGCGGCGCACGGGGAATGGCTTGGTTATGTCGAAGAGACGGAAGAGGACGAGAGCGATGAGGCCATGACGCCAATCGACGGGGCAGAGGAGCAAGGTGATCCACTGGCCGGCGACTTCATCGATGACGACGCATTGGGGATCGTGGCCGCCACTTTCCCGCTCGACTACGGAGGCGGCGGGAACGCCGAAGAGGAGGGTTAGGAAGATTCCGATGAGCAGGGCAACGAAAAGAACGAGCCGGCTGGGATGAGCGAGCCAGGCGAATGTGGCCCAGAGAAGGACGGCGGAAACGGAACCCCAGGTGCCGGGACCGGGCTTGATGAAGCCAACGCCGAAAAATGTGGCGATGGCCCACCAGCGGGTGGTGTGCCGATGCGAGTTTGGCTTTTCAGAATTTTCGGTGATGTTCGACTCCTTTTCTGTCTCGCCCAACGCTTCCCAATGGGGATAAGTGGAAACGCGCGCTGTACTGCAAAAGCGCCGCGACCAGCGCGAAGGAGATAGTTCCCGCTACCGACAAAGACATCATGAAAGAATTCGCGATGAACGCTTCACGCGCAAACAGAATCAACGCGAGAGGATAGATGAGCGCCATCGCCCACAAGAGAGCGATGAATTTTCTCGAAACTCCCGCTGCGAACGCGAAGAGCGGGAGTTCAAGCACGAGAAGCGTGTAAGGGATGAACGCTTTGGCAGGGTACTGGATCCACAGAAGGCCCAAGATCGTTGTGCATCCAAAGAAGGTGGAAAGAAGACTCACTACCCCTGCGAAGAAAATCAGATTGTTGCCAAGCCACTTTTCCTTATTGCTCATCGAAGCCGTCCCGGTTGGAGCCGAGGCCGCCGAGATCTTCTAGAACCTCGGGGTCGAGGATTGGAGAGGAGATTTTGTAGACGCCCATGGCCCATTTGCCGAGATCGATTTTGCGGCAGCGGTCGCTGCAGAATAGGAAGTCTTCGTCGCCGGGGCGGACGATCATTGCGCAGGATGGGCAGTGGAGGAGTTTGGCGGATTTTTTTCGGAGCGACATATTATGGTGTGGCCGTGAAGGCCGCAATCAACATTCACGGTCAATGAATATGTTAGCGCGATGGAAGAGAGCGGGGCTAGCGACGTTAGCTTCTTGATTTGGATTCGTGCTATCTCACCCTAAGACTCACCGCTTCGCGTCGAGCTTTAGGATGGGGCAACCCATTTTTGTGCAGTACTGCAAGAGCCGGATCGATCTTCGTGCAATCCCAGGTCCCCAAATGCAAGGGACCTGGGGCACCCAGAGACGGTGCTGAAACGATAGCGCCAGCGCTACATGCCTTTCAGGAGCAACTGAAGGCGGCCGAGAGCTTGCGTGCGGGCGGCAGTGTTGGCGGGGTTGGTGTTGGTGGGGTCTTCGCCGGCGCGCATGAAGCCGTGGCCAGCGCCATCGTAAATAACCGGGTCATATTTCTTGCCTGCGGCTGCCATTGCCGTTTTTGTGTCCGGGACTGTGGCGGAGATGCGAGCATCGCTGCCGGCGTAGAAGCCGTAGACGGGGGCGGTGATGGCTGCGAGGCTGGCCGTTGGCGGCGGAGGTCCATAAAAAACGAAGGCGGCGGAGAGATCTTTGCGATTAGTGGCAAAGCGGAAGGATTGTCCTCCGCCCCAGCAGAAGCCGATGACGTCGAGCTTGCCGTTAGCGGATGGGAATTTGAGCGCGTAGTCCGCGGTGGCGTTGAGGTCGGCGGTGATGGTGGTGGGGTCGAGCGAGGAGACGGCCTTGATGACGGATTGCTGATCGGGGAATGCGCTGGTGCCGCCGCCGTTGGGGCCGACGCCGGAGAGCAGGTCGGGGGCGATGACGATGTAGCCCATTGCGGCGATGTCGTCGGCCTGGGAGCGCGCCCAGTCAGAGAGGCCGAAGATTTCGTGGATGAGCAGGACGACGGGAGCTTTGTGGCTGACTTCGGGATAGACGACGAAAGCGTCGACGACACGCGAGCCGTATTTAACTTTCACCCATTCCTGATGGCGCGAGGATTTGTTCAGGATGGTTTTGGCCCAATCTTGAGCGGAGGCGGGCGACGCGGCGAGTACAAGTGCGGCGCAGAGAAACAGGATTGCGGGGACGAGGCGAGAACGCGAGTTTTTCATGGCGGAAGGATAGCAGAGAGCAGGGAACAGGGAACAGGGAACAGGGAACAGGGAACAGGAGGACGGGTTCGTTGGGCTGACGCTCTGGCGTTGCGATTGTCGCGAGAAAGGTGGGGCGCTCTCTTCTCGTGGACTTTGGTCAGGCCTTCCAGAAGGGCGAAGGGCCGATCCATCGCATGTCGTAGCGGTTCATGAAGTCGGCTGTCGCGGCAAGGGAGGGTTGCGCGGCGGCGTCAATGAAGTACTGCTCCATTTTGCCGGCGGGCGTAAAGGCGATGAGCATGTGCGCGGGTGAGCCAGTGGCCGAGAAGGTGTGAGGAATGCGGCGCGGAGCGAGGATCGACTCGCCGGGGCCGAGTTGCATGCGACGTTCGCCGACCTGGAAGCGCACCTCGCCTTCCATGACGTAGAACCATTCTTCCTGAGACAAGTGCAGATGCAGAGCCGGGCCCGTGTTGGGCATGAGATTGGTGTGCTCGATGACCAAGAGGTTGCCTGCGGTGTCAGAGACGACGACTTTGAAGGCGAGGTGGCTGTTGCCAAGGGAGCGGGTTTCACCGAATCGGTCGGCACCGGCAGGGATAGGGCACACGGGGACGGGGCGGGGGGCAGAAGATTGTATTTCGGGCGAGCTTTGCGCGAGGACATTTTGGAGAGCGGCGGCTGGGATTGCGGCGGCGGCAGATTTGAGGAAGGCGCGGCGTTGGATTGGCATGGAGGGATGGTAAGACAGGGAACCGGGAACAGGTGATAGGTAATAAAGAATAGGGAGTAGGGAATAGGGAACAGGAATACTCCCCGGGGAAAACTGGACTTGAAAGCGCTAGTTTGCTGGTGAAAGGACGCGGGCGACGAGGTCGTAGTCGTGGGACTCGGTGACGACGGCGCGATAGAAGTGGCCCTGTTCGAGATTCTCAAGCGGGCCGAAGTCGTTGATGAAAACCTTGCCGTCGATTTCGGGAGCGTGGAACTCGGTTCGGGCTTCCCAGAGGAGTGGGGTTTCTGCGCTGGGGCCTTCGGCGAGGACGGTCAATTCGCGGCCGACCCAGTTTTTCTTGGCGCGGCGGGAGATGGTTTGCTGTAGCTTCATCAGACGGCGGCGGCGTGACTCGATTGTGCGGTGAGGCATCTGCGCGTCGAGCGAGTATGCTGCAGAACCTTCTTCGTGCGAGTAGCTAAAGACGCCGAGCCAGTCGAACTTCGCTTCGCCAATGAACTCCTCCAAAAGCTCAAAGTCGCGAAGCGACTCACCGGGGAAACCGACGATGAAGCTGGTGCGGAGGGCGATGCCGGGGACTGCGGTGCGGACCTTCGACAGCGTCTTCATGAAAATATCGGCGCCGGCGCCGCGCTTCATGCGCTTTAGGACATCGGGCGAGGCGTGCTGGAGGGGGAGGTCGAGATATTTGCAGATGTTTTCGTGTTTCGCGATCGTCTCGAGGAGTTTGCCGGTGATGCGGTTGGGATAGGCGTATAGAAAACGGAGCCACTTGAGATTCGGAATGCGGGCCAGCGTGTCGAGCAGTGTGGCGAGACCGTCGGGGAGGCCGAGGTCTTCGCCGTAGCAGGTCGTGTCCTGGCCGATGAGGGTGATTTCGCGGACGCCGCGGGCGATGAGCTGTTCGGCTTCAGCAACGACGGACTCGAAGCGGCGGGAACGGAATTTACCGCGCAGGTTGGGAATGACGCAGAAGGTGCAGGGATGGTCGCAACCCTCGGCGATTTTGATGTAGGCGGAGGCGCGGGGCGTGGATAGAAGGCGCGGGGTGGTTTCGTCGTAGAGGTAGGTGGGAAGCGCGGATGATGCGCCGGCCCAGGCGTCGCGAAGGAAGCGGCCGGAACGCTCGCGGGCGTCGCCTTCGGGGCGAGAAGTGGTGCGCGATCCCTCAGGGGCTAAAGCCCCGTTCGATTCTTGCCGTTCGATGTACGGGCTAAAGCCCGTACCCTTCACTTTGGCAGTCTTCGTTGAAAAAGTTTTATGCGTGCCGGATTGGGATTCTTTTCCGGAGCGAATCTCGGCGTGCGTGCTGGTGAGGATGGTGAAGGGCGAGGACGGAATCGATTCGTCCCCCGGTCCCCAAGTGCGACGGACTGAGGGCACCTGGGCTTCAAGGCCTGCCGCCTGAAGGATGGATTCGAGTTCGCCGGTACCGACGACGGCGTCGACTTCAGGAATGTTTTTCTGAATTTCGTCGCGGTAGCGTTCGACGAGGCAGCCGGCGACGATGAGTTTTTTTGCGCGGCCCGTGAATTTGAGGCGAGCCATTTCGAGGATGGTGTTGACGGATTCCTGCTTGGCAGTATCGATAAACGAACAGGTATTGACGACAAGAATTTCGGCGTCTTCGGGGTTCGCGGTGAGGCGCGCGCCGGCGCGGTCGAGCAGGCCCATCATCACCTCGGAGTCGACGAGGTTTTTGGGGCAGCCGAGAGAGATGAATCCCACGGAAGGAGCCGCGGGCGGAGAGATTTTGGTCACAGTCTCATTGTACTGGTGACGCAGTGCAGGGAACGAGGGACCAAGGGGAGTGCGGGCGAGGACGCCCGCACGACAGCCGGCGGGACGCCGGCGCTACAGGAGAACACGGAACAGGGAATAGGGAATGGGGAATAGAGAGTAGGGACGGGATCAACTGTCTTTGCGGTAGAGGAGGTCGCGCATAGCTTTTCGGCGGGCGGCGGCGACTTCGAGTGCGGCCCGGCGCTCGGCGTAGTCGGTGGACGGCCGGGGACCGCGCTCGGGCGATTCCTCAGGCTCGCTGCACGTGGGGCAGCGATTGGCGAAGCCGGGCTTGCCGGGGCGAAGCTCGAATTCCTCGTGACAGACGACGCAGGTTTTGATCGGGAAGGGCATGCACGAATATGTTAGCGAAAAACGGCTGTGGAAATCGAGAGAAACAGGGATCAAGGGACCAAGGGAACCAGGGAACCAGGGAACCAGGGAACAAGGGAACAAGGGAACGAGGGAACAAGGGTACAAGGCGAAGGGTTAATAAGCGTGCGTGCTGTCCCAGGTCTCAAAGTCGAGACCTGGGGCACCCATCAATCTCGTTTGACCAAGAGCACTCGTTTGACCAAGAGCACTTTTTAGTTGGCGAGGACAGCGCGGTAGCGGACTTTGCCTTTTTTGACTTTGTCGATGGCCTCGTTGGCTTTGTCCATGGGAAAGCTCTCAGTAGTGGCTTTGACGCCGTGGCGGGCGGCGACGTCGAGCATTTCACGTAGTTGGAAGGGGCTGCCGACGGGACTGCCGCCGATAGTGCGCAGGCCCGAGATGAGCGGGAAGGCGTGGACACAGACAGGAGATGGAGGAACGCCGACGAACCAGAGTGCTCCGTTGGGGCGGAGGGCCTGGAGGTAAGCGCCCCAGTCCTGATCGGCGTTGACGGTGGTGAGGAGGAAGTCGAGAGTGCCGGCCACTTCCTTCATGGCTTTGGTCTCGCGGCTGTTGACGAAGTGGTCGGCGCCGAGGGCTCGGGCTTCCTCTTCTTTGGCGAGGGTTGTGGAGAAGGCGGTGACATGGGCTCCGAATACGCGGGCAAACTGGATGGCGAGATGGCCGAGGCCGCCGATACCGACAATGCCGACGCGCGAGGAGGGATTGACGCCGTTGATGCGCATGGGATTGTAGACAGTGATGCCGCCGCACAGCAGAGGCGCGGCCTGTTCGCTGGGCAATGCGTCGGGGATGGGGACGACAAAGCGTGCATTGGCACGGACGCGATCGGCGTAGCCGCCGTGGCGGTGGACGCAGGTGCCTTCAGAGAAGGCGCAGAGGTTCTCCTGGCCCTTCATGCACCACTCACACTGGCCACAGGAGTTGGATTGCCAGCCGAGGCCGACGCGCTGGCCGGCCTCAAGGGAGCGGACTTCGCTGCCAAGCGCGGCTACGGCGCCGATGATTTCGTGACCGGGGATGAAGGGATACTGGCTGATGCCCCAATCGTTCGAGATGAGATGAATATCGCTGTGGCAGACGGCGCAGTGGGTGATGGCGATTTCGACCTCGTTCGTGCCGAGCTTGCCCGGGTCATACTTCAACGGAAGGAGCTCCGACCCCGCGGCATGAGCAGCTAGTCCCTGTATTTGAGCCATAATTCCCCCGAAGCATCAGCAAGCTCGAGCAAGTGGCCGAATCCTTCCCCAAAATAACGGCCGCAATGAAAAGAAAAGTAAATCGATAGTGCGTTGACCCTAGTTTAAACCGCCGGGCTCAATGCTTAGATTCAAAATCCAGAAGCCGGTAAGGACGCCTCCGGCAGAAGCTTCGGCGACAGGCTCGGCAGATTCGCCGTTAAGTCCTGCGTCCTGAGCGTTGCGGAGCGGTTCAAGAGCGTTTGCGACCGAGAGCGGAAGAGTGGTCAGGGTTTGGCCGTGAATCTCTCCCTGGGTTTCAGGTGCGAGGAGGCTGACATAGATGCGGTCTGCGGCGTGCTGACTGTGGGCCTCGACGAGGTAGGCGGACAGGTTCGCGGGTGAGGCTGAAAGGCGAGGCTGGAGCAAGGTGCGATCGAGCGTGGCGGCGTCGGATACGAGGAGGCGAAGATTGCCCGAGGCGAGACGCGAAGGAAGCTTGAAGGGAATGCGAATGTTCCGCTCTGACTGATGCGAGGTGCGGACGGTGGCTTCGATGGTCACAATGTCGCCGGCATGAGCGATGTCGGTAGATGCGATGCGCGCTTGATCGAGAGTGACGTCGACGGGGCGGGGAATGGCCTGCACATGAAGCTCGATTGAGCGCACGACTCCCTGGCGAGCGCCGTTTGAATAGAGATGGGTAAATAGGCTGCCGGTGAGGAGAGCAGCCATCATCGACGCGGGTGTTTGCTGGCCGGAGGGCGCCCAAATATCGAGTGGGATGGCCGGAAAGCCGGCGATATCGATGTTGCCGGTGACGTGGTAGCTGAGAGCTTCGGAGCTTTGGTTCGATTCGAGGAGCGATTGGTAGAGGACTACCTGGGCGGCAGTGGGTGTGACAGAAGGCAGGTCGAGGATATCGACGTTGAGCTTGCGCGGGCCATCGGGGGAGTCGATGTCAATATGGACGGGGATCATGTGGGCCTGCGCGCCGAGGACGCCTCGGATAGCGGACTCGCGATCCTGGGTGAAAGCGCCAACGGTGACTCCGGTGTTGACGATCTTGAATGAGTTGAGCGGCGAAGCGAGCGTGACGACCACGTCGGCGGTGGTCATGGGCATTGATACCGGCCCTGCGCCGAGAACCGGATGGCCGCACGCGAGGAGTTGCTTTGGATCGACCCAGGTAACAGTGCATGTGGCGGAGACCTCGAGATCGCCGCGAATGAGTTGCATGCTGACGGCGGAGCCGGGCACTAGAGTGGAGTTGGCAATTGAGCCGGAGGCCGAGCCTGGGGTTGATTGCGCCGACGAAGCGAGGCCTGAGGGCGCGGCGGCGGACGACAGGCTGTCGAAGGATGGGCCGGCAAGCGAACCACCCGCGGCGACAAGCTCGAGGGAGGTTCCGGCGGTTTGCTGCTGCCAGAAGCGGATCCCTTCAGGAAGGAATCCGGTCATAACGAGCGGAGTGTCTAAAGGCTGGAAGCTCATGTCGGGCTCTAAGCCGATTGCGCCAGTGGAGAGCGGATTCTGATTTGCGGCGAAGTTGCCGGCTGCGAGAGGTGAGTTGGGAGCTGGCGAAGTGGCTTGCGCCTGGGCGACGGAGAGATCGGGAGAGACATCGCCGAGGGGAATATCGCGGACCTCGAGCATCTGCTCGATGGGTGTGATGCCGGCAATTGGTTCTTTGGTGAACTGGCCGATGCGGTAGGAGAGCGAGCCGGCCAATTTGCCGTCGATGTAGACAGGACTGCCGCTCATGCCTTCGACGACGCCGGTGTACTCGGGTTTGTCACCGTGAAGTCGCGCGAGGATGAGGTCCTGACCGGGGCCTCGCGCGTCGCGCAGAACGCCGAGGATTTCGACCTGCATGGGTTCGGGAGTCGATCCTTGAAAGACAGTCCAGGCCGTGCCGGTCATGCCGGGGCGAATCTGACTGAGGGGAAAGAAGCCGGGATTGGTTGGCGGGCCGGAAATGGGTTGGGTTACCGCAGGAAAAGGCGCGGGAGAAGAAGGCGCAGCGGGAGTCGACGAAGATTGACTCGGCGAGACGGCGGGAGAAGTTGCCGCCAGCGCGAAGGCGGCAAGGATCGCGAGGGCCGGGAGACTGCGTTTGGTTCCCTTCAGGGGAGTTTCCACGTCTATTAGAGTACGGCAAGAAAGCCGAGTTAGCGGAGCTTGCGGGGTTGGCGGAGTTGGAAAGACAGTGACGCGGATCGCGTATGCTGAGGAGCACAAGAGGTTGCTATGTTGATGGCGGATTTGACGAGAAGAGTTTTTGGACGGAGTTTGGCGAGGATATTGTTCCTGGCGGTATTGGCGGCGGCGATTGCGCCGTTGGGACGTGCGCAGTACCAGAGTCAGCAGCCGGCAGCGCAGCAACAGCCGGACCAGCAGGCACCAGAGGCCGGAGGCCCCAGCGGGGATAGCGGTCCGATCGCTCTGCCCAAGAAGCCGGATAACTCTGACGCCACTCCACCGCCGGCGCCGGCGCAGCCGACGTTCAAGAATCCCGAGGGCGCCGGGAACATGAGTTTGCGCATCGAAGTTCCGGAAGTGACGGTGGACGTGGGCGTGCTTCTCGAAAAGACGCACCAGTTTGTGCCCGGACTGAAGCCCTCGAACTTCCGCGTTTATGAGGATGGAGTGGAGCAGAAGGTCGAGGGATTCAAGCGCACGGAGGCGCCGATCACGGTGCTGCTGCTGTGCGAGTACGCGGCGAGGGGGATCTCATTCCGGATCGATATGCTGAATGCGGCGTGGGCATTTACGCAGCAGTTGCGCCCCAACGACTACGTGGCGATGATGACGTTTGATCTGAATTCGCACATCGTGAGCGATTTTACGCAGGACAAAAAGCAGATTCAGGAAGGCATTAACCAGCTGGCGAATGGAATTTATATGCCGGCGGCGTTTCAAGAGACGGCGATCTTCGATGCGTTGAACCAGGGGCTGGACAGATTGTCGCGGATCGAAGGGCAGAAGTACATTTTGCTGATCGCCTCTGGCGTGGATACCATGTCGAAGCTGGACCTGGACCAGATATTGAAGAAGGTGAAAGCGTCGCGGGACATCACGATCTTTACGATTTCGACGGGAGGGTTGTTAGAGGCAATTCGCGGGGAAGGCATGACCTACCTGCAGGCCGATAATCAGATGAAGACTTTCTCAGACTTGACCGGCGGCATTCACTACGCGCCGCGGTTCCCAGGCGAGCTGCCTGACGATGTGAAGGAGATCAACCAAAACATCCGGTCAAAATATGAGCTGGTGTACCATCCGACGAACGCCAAGCAGGACGGGACATTCCGCAAGATTCATGTGGAGCTGGTGGATGACGAAGGCCAGCCGCTGCGCATGCAGGATGAAAAGCACAAGCCGCTGAAGTACGACATTATTGCTCGCGATGGCTATCGCGCGAAGCAAGAAGTGGAATAAAGCCAGGGAAAGACAACGGGGGTGCAACCATCGCAGAAGCCACTGCGTCGGTCAGAACTTACTGCGTCTAACGGGGTTGGGGTGCATCTAATGGGATGGTACCCGAAGTGGGGCTTGTCGAAAGGATTCGACGAGGATACAGTACGTAGTAAGCGGGCACTTTAAGACGCCGAGGGAGAGTATATGGCCACGACAGCAGTAGCACCGACGACAGCAGCTCCAAGCGAGGAAACCGTTAAGAAATCGCCGCTTTTCCTGACACCGCAAGCGATCACCAAAGTGCGCGAGATTATGGCGACACAGGATCCGCTGCCGGCAGGGCTGCGCGTTGGCGTGGTCGGCGGAGGCTGCTCGGGATTCCAATACTCGATGGCCTTTGAAAACCAGGCTGGCATGATGGATAAAGTGTTTACTTTCGACGACTTAAAGGTTTTTGTTGATGCGACATCTCTGATGTACCTGAACGGGTGCATAGTCGACTACGTGGAGACGCTGGAAGCGGCGGGATTCAAGTTTGAAAACCCCCAGGTGAAGTCAACTTGCGGGTGCGGATCGTCGTTCCAGGTATAAAGCAGGGAACAAGGGACCGAGCGAACAAGGGACCAAGAAGACAGAGAAACAGAGGCTCGCCCGATGAGGTCGGGCCTTTTGTGTAGAAGGCGGGGACCGAGGGAACAAGGGGCCAAGAAGACAGAGATACAGAGGCTTGCCCGAATAGGGCGGCCCTTTTTTGTTTTATGGACGAGTTTTGGGGAATTAAGAGGCGCGCGGACAATTGCTCGTCGCGAGGAGCGTGGGACTACTGCGGGGTGGTTTCGGGGGGCATGGAGCTGGGGCCTGGGTTCGAGCCTGGACCGCTCGGGCTGGGGCCGAAAGTTGGGGCGCCCACCGGGGTGGTGGTGCTGGCTGCGGGCTGGCCGACTAGGCCGGCGTTGCCGCCGCCGACGGTCTGCATGTCAGAGAGTGGGTCGTAGGTGAACTCCCACTCGTTGTAGTGTTGCTTCTTCTTGTAGACAAGGATCGAGGTCTTATCGCTGGCGGGCGAGAAACCGATGATGCCTGCGCCGCCGAAGGTAGGGCCGGATGAGTTTGCGCCTGTACCGGTGGATGAAGTGCCGCCAGGGGTTGATCCGGGTGGGCCGGAGTTGTCGGTGTTAGTTGTGCCCGGCGCGCCTGTCGACGGGGATTGACCGTTGCCTGTGTCGGACGAAGGGCCAAAGATTGAGCTTGGGCTAGATGGGCTACCGGTGGAGAAGGCGCCGCCGGGAGTTGTGGTTCCGGGCAAGCCTCCAGCGCCGCCGGGGCCGGTGCCTGCGAGTGTGGATGCATTGCCGGCGAGCGGCTGGCCGAAGAAGCCCATTGCGGTTGGAGTCTTGTTCTGGCCGAAGGCGATGGGCTTCCAGTCGTCCTGCCCGGTGATGGGGTCTTTGTATTTCTTGCGCAGGAAGCGGATGTCGTTGGTGTTGACGAGGGCTTCGACGTTGGGCGGATAGGCGTGGAATTTGCGGTAGTAGAGCTGGATGGCGCGGCGGTATTGCATGCCGCGATGAAAGGTCTCGAGGTCGCGGTCGCGCTGGATGGAGCGAGCGATTTTGGGCGCGGCAACGGAGAGCGAAATCACGAGGAGCACCATGAAGAAAATGGCGATGAGCATGACGTAGCCTTGCTCAGAGGCGGGAATGGCTTTGTGGGGGCGGTGTGAAGCGTTCCTTGGTACCCACCCTTTCCGCGATCTTTTTTCGAAAGACCGCGGTAAGGATGGGGCATCCGCAGAAGATTGAAGAGTTCGGCGAGTTGGAGAGAAAGAAGTCATGCGGCGATTCACTGCTGCGAAATTTCGACGACTTGCGTGTTGTTGTAGGCGAGGTCAGTGACCTCAACGTTGAGCGGGCGGATGGCGCCGATTTTGAAGCGATGGTCGACGATGTCGCCAGTTTTGGCCATGAAGATGTCGTCACCGTGCATGAAGAATGCCTTGAGGACCTTGTGCTCGTCCTGAGAGTAGCCGAAGTAGCGGAGGTCGATGGCCGGAGGCTTGGGCGACGGAGGCGGCGTGTTTTGCGCGACCGGGAGTGAGCCGTTGGGACGTATTGGCGCAATCGGCTTGGGGATCGAGATGGGGACGGAATCGGCGGAGAAGATGTTTCGGCCCGAGCCGGAGTATTCGACATCTTCGCTCAGGGCCAGCTTATCGAAATGCAGAGCGGGATCGATGCCAGCGTTCGAGAGCCGCTGCGCCTCGTTGCCTGCCGGGTGCGATGAGGAGGACGGAGCGCCAGACGACGTGCGTGGCTGGCCACCGGCTGGTGCGGGCTGGTTTTGCACGGCGGGCGCAGCCGGCACAGGGCCAGAGTCGGACGGCGAAGAGGACCCAAAGAACATGTGAAAGACAACGAAGCCGCAAATCACGACGATGACTCCGAGCACGCTGGCGATGATGACCTGGCGCTTGTTTTCGATGCCGAGAGCGAGAGCCATGACTATTCGCCCTCCTTGCCGGGGCCGGATGCGACCGGCGATTCGTCGTCCTGAGACGGAGCGAGAGGCACGCCGCTGGCTTCGGCGTCAGCAGGACGTAACCAGGTGGAGACGCGAAGGCGAAGGTTTACCATGCCGCCCTGCTGGCCGGTGAGCGACATCGCGCGAATGATGAAGAAGATTTGATCGCGCTCAAGCGAGTTGATGAAGCGCATGATGGAGGGATAGTCGCCGCTGATGCCCGCATCCATGGAAATCTCAGTCAGGGTGACGCCGGGTTTCTCCTGCACATACCCGACGCGCGTGAGGCGAACGCCGGATTTTACGGCCAATTCGCCGATGCGGCTGGAGATGGCGGAGTAGTCGAAAGGAATGCGCTTTTTGTAGAAGACGTCAATCTGCTCGCGAGTTTTTTCGACGCGTTGGTCGAGGCCGTGAAGTGGAGCGGTCTGGATTTCGAGAGTCTTCAATTGAATCTGCTTGTCGGCGAGGCCCTCGGTGGAGTGGCTGTCTATTGCGGCCCAATCGAAGCCGAGGCGGACGGCGAGAACGATGGCGAGGACGAGAAGAACGCCGAAGCCCACGAAATGACAGGTGAGCGGAGATGCCAGGCGCTCGCGGAAGGTCGAGGAGGTTCCGTTGGTGCTCATTGCGGGCCTCCGCGCGCGGGCCCTGTGAAGGGTGGGCGGCTGTTGCCTTGCGGTATTGCGGGATTTGGCCGCCGGTGTTTGGGATTTTCAACGCCGAGCGGAATTTGCGAGGAGGACTGATTTGCATTCCTGTTCTGAACGCGGCGCGCTGCGATTCGTTGTTCTGCCAACGTCGGCGGGTTGTACTCGGCCAGGAGATCGAAGTCGAAACGGTTTGAGAGACTGATAGGCTCCTGGCGCTGCTGCGGATTGTTGCTGGACTCTGCGTTTTCTCCAACGAGGCGTGGCAAAAGGAAACGGCGCGAGCGCTCGAGGTTGGCGACGAGATCGTCGGCGTGATCGCGGGGACCGACGACACGCACATGCACGGTGATGTGCCCATCGGGCGCGCGGATCGGCTCGATGGACGTGACCTGCACGCCGGCGGGAAGAACGGTTTCCATGGCTTCCATGGCGAGGGTCCAGGAAAAGGCTTTTTCGTCGAAGAGTTGGTTGAGAGCTTCGGCCTGAGTGAGCACACGAGCATTCTCGGGACGGCGCATCATGGCGGAGGCTGCGGCGCGCTCGCCCTCGACATGGGCAAGCCGGCCGTCGAGCGAGTGTTCGAGATCGCGGGCCGCGTCGGCCTGGCGATCAAAGAGATGAAGACCCACAAAGAAGACGATGCAGAGCACGGCGAGTGCAGCCATGGCGATACGCAGATGCTTGATCGCCGGACCGATGTTGGCGTAGGGGCGGGTGGCGAGATTGAGAGTAATGCGCAAGAGTCAGCTCGCTCCCGCCAACGCGCCTGCGACGCCGGCAAAACTGGTTTGAGGAAGCGCAGTCATGACGCCTTCGTCGGGTCGGGAGGTCCATTCGACGATGGAAAGGGTGGGTTCGAGATCGGGACCGCCGATGGAGGCAGCGAATTCGGCGGGATCCTGCACACCCGCGTAATAGAGGGTGCGGGGCAGCGAGCCGAGCTTGTCTTCAAAGTAGGCTGAGGCGACGGCGATGCTGCGCTGGATTTCAGACAAGCGTTGCCGGGGATCTTCGGGAAGTTCGAGGGTGCGGTAGAGGAGCAGCTCCTGTCCAGTGGCGATGGAAGTGGTGATGGCGCGTGCGCTGAGGTTCGCAGCCATGATGGCTCCAAGGGAGTCGAGGGCCTCGAGCGCGGCGAGCATGGACGAAAGTACAGCGCCGGGCTCGTAACCGGCGGCACGAACGGCGGATTCGTATTCGGCGAGAATGGGGCCTGGAACCACGGCGGCGAGGACTTTACATTCGGATTCGGTCTGCGACAACAACTGATAGCTGACGCCGGCGTGCTCTACCTCGAAGGGGACCATTTTGCGCAGGCGGAAGCGCACGACGGAGAGAGCCTCAGCGGGCTTGGCGGGGAGGGAATCGAAGTCGAGGACGAAGACGCGAACAACGGTGTCGGGCAGGACGACGGTGACGGCGCGGGAGCGCGGCGAAATTTCGTCGATGGCGGAGCGAATGGCGGCAGCGACGGCTTCAGGAGCGCGCAGATTAGGTTCTTCAATTCCGGGAATGAGCGCGCCGGGGTGAAGCGGAACGAAGGCGTAAATATTACGTTGCGCAGAGTCTGAAGCGCCGCGGCGAGCGCGCGCGACGGGACGCGCAGCGGCGAGGACGCCTTCAGGCGAGATCTCGACGGCGACTGGCGGACGACCCGCGGAGTCGGTCATGAGTCTCGTTTTGTTCAAGAGCGGCGTCAAGAAAGAATCTCCGATTCAGTTTCTGTTACAGCCCTTCAATTTCCTCAGGGGCTAGAGCCCTGTTACAGTTTTGGCTCGAATGCCGGGGATGAATCCCCGGCCTACCGTGAAGCCTCAATAAATGTAACCTTGTTGATCTCTTTGAGTGTAGTGACGCCGCGTCGGACGCGCTCAAGGGCGGACTCGCGAAGAAAGCTCATGCCCTCCTTTTGCGCCTGCTTGCGAATTTCCGAGGTTGGCTTCTTAGCGAGAATGATCTCGCGAATCGTGTCGGTGAGGTCGAGCAGTTCATGGATGGCGGTGCGGCCGCGATAGCCGGTGCCGCCGCACTCCATGCAGCCGGTGCCTTCGCGGAAGTCAAAGTCGCGCCACTCGGCGGGATCCATGCCGCTCGAGAGGAACATCTCGTCGTCATAGTGAACGCTGTGGGCGCAGTGTTCGCAGATGGTGCGCACGAGGCGCTGCGCCAGGATGCAGTTGAGCGCGGAGACGAAGTTGTAGGCTTCGACGCCCATATTTAGAAAGCGGCCTAGCACGTCGACGACGTTGTTGGCGTGGACAGTGGTGAAGACGAGGTGGCCGGTGAGCGCGGAGTTAATGGCGATCTGCGCGGTTTCCTGGTCGCGAATCTCGCCGACGAGAATTTTGTCAGGATCGTGGCGCAGGATGGAGCGCAGGCCACGGGCAAAGGTGAGGCCCTTCTTTTCGTTAACGGGAATCTGCGTGATGCCGCGAATCTGATACTCGACGGGATCTTCAATGGTGATGATTTTGTCTTCGTCGCTCTTGATCTCGTTGAGCGCGGCGTAGAGGGTGGTGGTTTTGCCGGAGCCGGTGGGCCCGGTGACCAGCACCATGCCGTAGGGCTCGCGAATGTAGCGGCGGAAGCGGCGGAGATCCTCTTCGGCGAAACCGACTACATCGAGCGTGAGGTTCTTGAACTTTTCGCTCATCGATTCTTTGTCGAGGACGCGGAGGACGGCGTTTTCGCCGTAAATCGTTGGCATGATGGAAACACGGAAGTCGATGAGGCGATTTTTGTAGCGCACGCGGAAGCGGCCGTCCTGGGGGACGCGTTTTTCGGCGATGTCGAGCTCGCTCATGATCTTGATGCGGCCGAGGATTGTGCCGTGGTGCTCGCGGGCGATGGGCGCCATGGCTTCCTGGAGCACGCCGTCGATGCGGTATTTGACGTGAACGGAATCATCGTAGCTCTCAATGTGAATGTCGGAGGCGCGGCGCTCGAGCGCGGTGAAGATTGTGGTGTCAACGAGGCGGATGATGGGGCTGATGTCTTCCGTGTCGCTGGTGAGCTTTTCGATGGAGATGTTCTCGTCGGGGTTTTCGTCGCCGGTGAGCACGTCGAATGTGAGCCCTTCGCTGGCTTCGTCGAGGACGCGCTGCGATTGCTCGGTTTTCTTGAGCAGATCGGTGATCTGCGAAAGCGTGGCCACGCGGGCTGTGATGCGCGCGCCGAGGAGGCCGGCGATTTCATCGAGCACCATGAGGCGCGAAGGGTCACTGACGGCGATGATGAGCGTGTCGGGGGTTTGCTCGATGGGGACGAAGTTGTAGCGGAACATGAGCTCGACGGGAACAGTGCGCAGGAGCTCGTGCTGGATTTTGAAGTTCTTGAGGTCGACGAACTCGGCGTGATAGCGGCGGGCAAGGGCTTCAGCGTTCACACGCTCGTCGGCGCGCAGATCGGGAGTTACGGGCACGGGAAGCGTGACGACGTTGGTATCGGCCATGGAGACAACCCTCCTGCGGTTTCGAGCAGTTACATCCCTGTGGACTGCCCGAGCGAGAAGATGGGCAGGTAGAGGGAAATGAGAATAAAGACCACGACAACACCCATGACGATGAGAATGGCAGGCTCAATGAGCGCGAGCGCGGCAGCGAGTGCGGAAGCCACGTCATCCTCAAAGAATTCAGAGACAGAGTTGAGCATTTGAGGCAGCGCGCCAGTCTGCTCGCCGACGGCGATCATCTCCGCGGCGAGATCGGGGAAAACCTTTGTTTTGATGAGAGAGTCGGCTAGACTTTTGCCTTCGCTTACAGTTGTGATGGACGACTCGACGGCTTTGGAGACGCGGCGCGAGGAGATGGAGCGCGATGCGGTTTGAAGCGAGGGCACGAGCGGCAGGCCGCCCGTGAGCAGCGTGGAGAGGGTGCGCGCAAAAAGAGCTACCTGATACTTGAGCCAGATCTTGCCGAACACCGGCATCTTGACGCGGACGCTATCGACAAAGTCGCGGCCGCCCTCGGTGATGGCAAAGCGATAGAAGGCGACGGCGGCGATGACTGCACCCAGCGCGAGCCAGATGAAGTTGTGGTGCATCCATTGACCAAAGTGCAGCAGGTCGACGGTGAGGGCAGGGAGCTTGCTGCCGAGCTGGTCATAAAGCTTGGCGAACTGCGGAATGACGACGGTGAACATGAAGATGAGGAGCCCAAAAACGAGAACGAGCAGTACGCTGGGATAAATGAGGGCGCCGACGAGCTTTTTGCGCAGAGCGAGGGCGACTTTCTGGAAGCTGACGTAGCGATCGAGGACCTCGGTAAGGTTGCCGGAGCGCTCGCCGGCAAGAAGGGTAGTGGTGTACATGATGGGGATGCCGCTCTGGGCCTCGAAGGCCGCCGAGAGCGACTCGCCACGCTTGACGCGGCTGGCGACGTCATCCAATTGGCTGGAGAAGCCGGCTTGCTTTTGGATTTTGCCGAGCATCTGAATGGAGCCGAGGATGGGCAGGCCGGCACGGATGAGGGTGAGAAATTGCTGGTTAAAGATGAGGAATGGCTCGAGCTTGATTTTGCGGCGGCTGAGGCCGATGCTGCCGCGCGCGCGGACTGAAAAGACGTGATAGCCGGCATGGGAAAAGCGGGCGCGCAGCTCGTCGGCGGTGGCCGCGGTCTGGACCTGCTCCTGCACGTGGCCACGCTCATCGGCCAGCTTGATTACGAACTCTGCCATGGCTTGCGCTTGTCCGGCCGCAAAATTCAAAAGCAGCCGGGAATCCTAGAAGAATTGCTCCAAATCAAGGGTAACAGTCTTAACTACAACATAGACGAGGAGAAGGCGCCGGGCGTTCGCGGGGCGCGGGTTGCATCGATAAATACGGGAGGGGTGGTTTTCAGGGCGGCTAACGGAGGGTGCTTGTATGCTGGGACGAATCCCGGTTCTGGTTGGTGAGACGGGCCGGAACCCGGCGGCAGACGCGAAAATCACGGGCAGGCGATGGATTGGCAAGGAGCGGGGAATCTAATGAGGGACTTCGCGGGACAGCCGGGCAGCGTGTTGCGCAAGCGCTGGCAGACGCTTGCCGTGATCTGTATAGGTCTTGCTGCCGGTGCCGCACTGCTTCCCGTACTCCGATCCAGCAACGGAGCGGCTGCGGTGGCTACTCCATATCCGCACGATTTGGCGCAGGTAAGCTTTGCCGTAGCCGGGGATGTGATTCCGCATGAGGCGGTGAGGGCGGCGGCGGCAGCAGCGGGCGATGGCGAACCGGGGTGGGCAGTGCTATTCAGCGATGTGGCGGACGTGTTTGAAGGTGCAGACTTCGGATTTGTGAATCTTGAAACGCCGGTGGCGCCCGAGCACTCGCATGGGACGAAGGCGTTTCTGTTTGACGCGCCAGTGGAGTTGCCCGAAGCGCTGAAGGCGAGCGGGATCAAGATTGTGTCGTTCGCGAACAACCATGTGATGGACCAGGGATGGGCGGGGTTTACCGAGAGCCGCGAACACCTGAAAGAGATAGGCCTCGAGTTTGCGGGGACTAGCGACGATGTGGCGACGGCGTGGCAGCCGGTATTCACCGAGGCGAACGGGATCAAGGTGGGCTGGCTGGGAATGACTCGCTGGCTGAATGGAAACCGGAATCCGGATAAAGACGATCAGCCGCATGTAAATTTCTATCCCTATCCGGGCGAGGCGAACGGCGCGCCGGGAGCGGATGAGGCTACAGTGCTGGCGGCGGTGAAGGCGGCGAAAGCGCAGTGCGATCTTCTGGTGGTGAGCGTGCATTGGGGAATTGAATACGCGACCGCGCCGAGGCCGGAGGACGTGGACCTGGCGCACAAAATGCTGGAGGCTGGAGCGTCGGTGATTGTGGGCGGGCATCCGCATGTGTTGCAGCCGATTGAGACTTACCAGACGCAGGATGGGCGCGATACGGTGATTTTTTACTCGATGGGGAATTTTCTGTCGAACCAGTCGCGCAGCTATGTGGAGGGGCTGAATCCGGACTCGAACGGCGAGCCGAGGGACGAGATGATTGGGCTGTTTTCGGCGGTAAAGAGGGACTACGGGCCAGCAGGTGTGCGCGTGGAACTGGGTCACGTGGGTATTCTGCCGGTATGGGAAGACAATAACCGCAATGAACTGGCGACGGAAAGCGAAAAGAAGCCAGTGATCAAGCCGGTCTTGATCGACAGGGAAATTCCGGCGCTGGAAGCGCGGCTCGATGCGTTGAATAAGGCTGCGGGGCTGAACGCGACGAATGCAGCCGCGCCTGTGGGCGGACCGAATGCGGAAGTTGAGCCGGGCGCGAATGCCGCGGCGCCTGGCCAGGGAAGTGCGGGGCTGACGGCGGACCAGAAGAAGGAATTCACCGAAGTGACGAGGCGGCTGAAACTGCTGACGGACCGGCGGGAACAGATTCTGGCGCGAGTGGGCGACGATTATGTGGTGGCGCCGCCGAAGCTCCCGGCAAAACCGTGAGAGGCGCAGGCGACGACCATGCAGATGCCGGAGACGGAAAGCCCGTGGGAGAAGAAACAAGGAATCGGATACTTCTCTGCGATTCTTGGGCTGCTCTTGGTTCCCTTTCTATTCGTTGGCGCATGTTTTGCGGCGCCTTATGTCTTGTTTCTGCGATTGCGGCAGCAACGCCGTGAAGATGCACTCAAGTCGTTGATGAAATCTCAGGGGCGGTTCATTGCCTGGGCGGAGTTTGTCCGCTCGATGCGCGAATCCGGAGGGACCTGCATCGAGGAACGATTCTCGGCGAAGGGTCCAGTCCGATTCTGGTGGACGCCTGAGAATGTCTACGGGGAATCGCCACACGAGATCATTGACTGGTTCACGATGCGCAAGGGCGGCCGATACGTGCCGTTCATTCTGTGGTGCCGAGAGCGCTACACAGCGGCGGACCGAGGCAGCGCGATTCTGGTGGAGACGTGGGGCGTGCCAAAAAAGGTGATCTACGCGTTGTGGGCGGAATGCAGGCCGATGTCGAGCAAAGATTTGAACAAGGATTGGAACAGGGACTCAAACAGGGCGCGATGGATTGAGGTGGCGCCACCAGAGATTCTGCCAAACCGGTTGAATCAATAGCCGTTCGCCACTAGCCAGGCCTCGGTCAGGTCGAATTCCGATTTCTTGGCTGACTGCATCTGCATGGCGGCAAGCTTGACCAATACATCGGCCTCGATATTTACCGGCGCGCCTTTGGCGAGCGTGTGGAGATTTGTGCGCCAGTAAGTGAGGGGCAGGATGGCGATGCTGATTTCTTCGCCATGAATGGCTGCGATCGTGAGACTGATGCCTTCGATGGCGACGGAGCCTTTTGGAACCATCCACTGGCGGAGGTTTTCGGGAACGCGAACCTTCAGGGTCCAGTCGGTGGATTCGCGGTGGAATTTCGGGCTTGATTTGGGAATCACGGGGTAGAGTGCTGTTAGGATTCCTGTGCCGTCAACGTGGCCCTGCACGATGTGGCCGCCGAGGGGACTGCCGGCGGCGGTGGGCAGCTCAAGATTTACTTGTGAGCCGGGAGCAAGTGATCCGAGCGAGGTGCGGTCCAGGGTTTCCTGTGCGAGGTCGGCGTGGAAGTAGGTGGGGTCGAGATCGAGGGCGGTGAGACAGACGCCGGAGACTCCGAGCGAGTCGCCCTCGCGAAGGCGCGAGGCGATACCGGGCGCTTCAACCGTGATGCGGCGAACGCCGCCGCGATCGGCGAGGCTGACGAGGGTACCGGTCTGCTCGATGATGCCGGTGAACATGAAAGTATTCTAAGCGGAGTTAGCGGAGTTAGCGGAGTTAGCGGAGTTAGCGGAGTTAGCGGAGTTGGCGGAGTTAGCGGAGTTGGCGGGGCTGGCGGTGTTGGCGGGGCTGGCGATGTTAGCGGAGTTTGGTGGGTGCGTCAGAACTTCAGCGCGACGCCTTTTTCGCACATATCGCCGAAGAGGGAAAGAAGATGGGTGATGCCGAGGAGTTCGCGGACCTGCTTGCCGAGATTGATTAGCTCGATGCGGGAGCCGCCGGATTTGGCTGAGACGTAAAGGCGAACAAGAGTGCCGAGCCCCATGCTGTCGACCGAAATAAGGTCAGTGAGGTCGAGGATGATGCGCTTGTGATCGGGAATGAGCGGATGGACTTTTGTGTAGAGGTTGTTGCAGACGCCTGCGTAGAGGCGGCCATGGCAGTGGACGATGGCGGTCGAGCCCTTTTGTTCGATTTCGAAGGTCAGTGTGTGCGAAGCCGCTGAGTGGGTCATTGGTTAAATTCCTTCGCGGAATAACAAGGGGAAACGCTTTGCGGATGATTGTCTCATAGAAACAGGGGGCATGGATCAGGGGTCTGGAGAGCGGAAGGCGAGCCGAGATTGCGGATATCATCCCACGCGCCTAAACCTCAACGCCTGATATGGACGCCCCGTGAGTTTGAGCTTCGTCTTTCCTTCAAAGGTCCCCGGAATCGGGCTAATTGTCATCTCCCATGGATCGACGTACTCAGCGGTGAATTTTCCTTCGGGCAATGGAAACTCATAAAAGATTGGCTGATGGAGATCGAAGTAGTAGAGGCCCTCCTGCTTTTTGGTTCCGGTCGAATCGAGACTCCATGCGTTCAAGTAGGACGAATCGGCCTGCGCTTTCAGCCCCGTACAGGTTGCCACATTGTCCGCCGTGACAGCGGTCTCTTCCACAAGCTTTCGCAGGAACCAGATTCGCGCTGGACTGCTGCCATGGAGTTTACCGCCGTGAGCCCACCAAATGACCGGCGTGCTTCTTTCGTCCAGCGCCGACAGGGGCAAGGCTGCGTCAAGATATGTCTCTCCGTGGGTTACGTAACAGCCCGCAATTACACCGAGCCAGAAGCGGCACGCCATCTCCTGGCTGGAAAGATTACCCCAGCGGCTGTTGAGGTTTCCCTCGTACTGAACCTCGTCAAAGCAGATTGGCTTACGCCACGCCTCCAGCCATTCGGGAGCAGAGTCGAAGTTCGCGGTCTGCAGACTGGCGTGAGTCACCCAGGGCAGAGCGTAGTCATACATCGTGTTGCCGTAGTGAATCGAACGCAGGTGCGACACCGGGTCGTCCTGTTCGACGATATGGAAGAAGCGGTCGAAATCCTGGCGCGACTTGGCCTTCATGAAGTCCCACTCGTTGGCCAGCGACCACCAAATATTTCGGTAGGCCGACATGCGCGCGATTACGTAGCGCAGATAGCGGTCGTCGTCGGCGGCAGGCATGGTTGCGTAGCCCCACCGGTCATAGGGGTGGAAGAGGATCAGGTCGGCTTCAATATTCATCTTGCGAAGCTCTGCGATGCAGTTTTCGATATGAGCGAAGTACGCCGGGTTCGGGCGCGTGTAGTCGCTTTTGCCTTCTGTATTGCGATCGAAGGGATAAAGCGCCGGCTCATTGTGGTTGTATTCGTAGCTCTTGGGAAAGACGCACATGCGGATCTTGGTGAACGGTGCTGAAGACAGCGTCCGCAAGGTTTCCTGCTGGACGGCCCGAGTCTGGTTCACCCAGGCGTAGCAGGTAGTGCCGAAGGAGAAAAATGGCGTTCCGTCCGCATAAGCAAAGTGTTGAGTGTTTGAGACTCCGACCGGGCCATGTGCGCCGGGAAGAGCTGCTACGCAAGTGAAGGCGCCCGTCTTTCCGGAAAGCTCAGGCGCGCTACTGCTGGTGCCGTAGGCCCAGTCGCCAGGCGTGTCCGGCATGAAGCGGATTTTGTAGACGCCTGCCCCGTCGTAGAACCCATTCACATTCACCGTCCGGTGCTCGAGTGCAAACGTCGCCGAGAGCTGAACATCGATGAATGGATTTCCGTCAGACGGTCCTGTCAGTGCTAGCTCGAACACCTCCCAGCGCGGCACAGGCGTGTGATTGTCTACTGCCTTAGGTGCTTCAGCCGATGCGGCTGCAGTGCCGGCCAGCGCAGCCAACGAACAAGCCGAGCTCATCTTCAACATCTCGCGACGATTGATTTCAGTCATAGTGAGGTTGCTTTCCCGCGGATTTTGGATTGAGTTTGTCGATCTAGCGAACGGAGGCCCCACAACCGCTCTCAAGAATACCTCCGCAGCATAACGCGCAAGCATGTGGCCCGACAACAAGGCGGCCGCTCTCGGGGCGCCTCGATAGTGTGACGTGATGCGAGATACAGGGTCTACGCGAACTAGTCGCGGAAGGGGGCTTCTTCAGGGGTTGGAGCAACGGCGAGGGCGGGGCTGGCGGTGAGAGTGCGATACGCGAAGTAGAGCTTGGCGCGCCAGCGCAGGATCATGCCGAAGGCGAGCAGATAAAAAATAGCGCCGGTCTGTTCGAGCGTGAGGAAGCGGTCAAAGAACCCGCGCGCGAGGTAGCGGACGACCGCCAGCACTATGATGACAGCAAAAAACATACTCGACCGCTTCATCATGATGACCCCGTACTGACGATGGAGGTCGGACGTGACCAAGAGCGGATAGGCGAGGACGACTGCTCCGATAAGGAAGGCTCCCAAGCCCCAGAGGAGCGGGACGCGGAAGGCGGGGACGATGAACATACAGAATCCGGTGGCCATGCCAAGGGGCGGTATCACTATTTTTTTGAGGGTCACAGCGCTGCGGCCCTCGCGTATGCGCCAGACGAGTACTCCGGCGAGACCGATGAGCGATATCAGAGCCGTGATGGCGGGAGTGGAGAGCATTTCAAAAACCTTCGGATCGGGCGGAGAGTTCGCGGATTTTGTACAAATTGGGCGGCGCCGACTTTATCTAAATTATAGGACGCGTGATGGCGGGGATGGTTTCACGAGGATTGCGTGAGCGGCCAAGGGTCGCGGAGGAGAGACGAGAGGCCGAGGTCGTCGCCGTAGCGCTCGACTTCGACGTCTGTCATGTGGACGAAGCTCGGCAAGCCTTTGAAGGCGGGAACGGCGTCGGAGCCCATGATCTGCGGGGAGATGAAGAGGTGGAGGCGGTCGACGAGGCCGGCGGCAAGAAAGGCGGTGTTGAGGCGCGTGCCGGTTTCAGTGAGGAGGGTGAGAATGCCTTCTTCGCCGAGTTTGTCGAGTACGTTCTCAAGCGGGACACGGCCGGTATCGGCTGGCAGGACCTCGACGCGGACGCCTCGATCGCGCAGAGCCGCGGCGCGAGCTTCGTCGTGGGAGACGGTGAAGATGACGACGTCTTTTTGCGCTGTGGACGCGAGCTTGCAGTCGAGCGGCATGCGAAGGGCGGAGTCGAGGACGATGCGCAGAAGCGGGCGGCGGCGGCGGAGACCGCTGCGGTCGGTCATCCAGGGATCGTCGGCAAGAACGGTGTCAACACCGACCATGGTCGCGTCTGCGGCCCAGCGGAGATGCTGGACAGCGGCGCGGGCAACTTCGCTGGTAATCCAGTAGGGTGCGTGAGGGATCATTTGCGCGGGCGGCGGCGCGATGCGCGCGTCGAGGGTCATGGCGACCTTCATGAGCACAAAGGGGCGATGCTGCTGAATCCAGCGAGCGAAGCCCTCGTTGAGGCGGCGTGCTTCGGATTGACAGGGGCCGACGGAGACTTCGATTCCGGCGGCGCGTAGGGCTTCAAGACCGTGGCCGGCGACGGCGGGGTTGGGGTCGATGGTTGCGGCGACGACGCGGGCTACTCCTGATTTAATAAGCGCGTCGGTGCAGGGCGGAGTGCGGCCAGTGATGTTGCATGGCTCAAGTGTGACGTAGGCCGTGCCGCCGTGGAGACATTCGGAAGCCTCGCCTCCCACCCTTTCCGCAAACGGCGCGGAAAGGATGGGGCAACCAGCGGCTTTAAGAGCGACGATTTCGGCGTGATCTAGGAGATCGTATTCGTGCCAGCCCTCGCCGACGACTTGACCGGCACGGTCGAGAATGACGCAGCCGACGGCGGGGTTGGGCGAGGTGACGCCGATGCCACGGCGCGCAAGCTCGAGGGCGCGGCGCATCCAGTGGAGGTCGAGGTCGGAGGTGGGGCCGGATGGAGTGTTCATGTGCGGGCGCGAGGAACAATCAAGTGTACATGCCGGAAGGTGTCTGACTTCAGCGATGTAAACTACACGCCAAAGAATCTCTTGACGTATGTATAGCGTGCCAATACACTATACAGGTGATTAAGAGCTTTCGTCACGCTGGACTGGAGAAGTTTTACCGCGCTGACAGCAAGGCGGGGATCCAGCCGGCGCACGCAACGAAGCTCCGGCGGCAGTTGACATTGCTTGACGCCAGTGCGTCGCCGCAAGACATGAATGTGCCGGGCTGGCACTTGCACGCGTTCAAAGGAAAGTTGAAGGAGCATTGGTCGGTGCGCGTCAGCGGCAATTGGCGCATCACGTTTAAATTTGAGGGCGAGGACGCGATTTTAGTCGACTATCAGGATTATCACTGAGGGAGAAAAGCATATGATGCATAACCCCGCACATCCAGGCGAGATCGTTCAGGAGTACATGGAGGGTTTCGGTTTAACAGTTTCCGCCCTGGCCGCGCACCTGAGGATCACGCGGGCCAATCTGTCGCGGATGATCCACTGCAAGACAGGCGTGTCGGCCGAAATGGCCGTGCGTCTTTCCGAGGCATTCGGAACTTCTCCCGAAGTGTGGATCAGGTTGCAGGCCAATTACGATCTCGCGAGAGCCATGACCAAGCGGCGCGTGAAGATTGCGCGCCTGGCCGCATGATTGCGGCGGTGCGCGAACTCGAGGGCGCGGCGCATCCAGTGAAGGTCTTGGTCGGAGATGGTCATGACGTCTTCTTCGCCTTTATCAAGCGAACATAGAAGATCACATTCACGAGAAGAAATAAAAAGATTGCGGATATGGCTAATGCAAGCATTGGCGCCCCGTGGAAGTACTCAAAAACCAGCCCAGCGAAAACGCAAACATTAACCAGCAGAATTTGGTTCTTAAACTCCATATTCTTCTGCATAGTTCCTGTCCTTTGATAGCCAACAGTTTCGCACTAATGCTATTCCAGCAGCGAATCTACAAACTCCGTCGGGCAAAATTCCAGCAGGTCGGTCATCTTTTCGCCGACGCCGACGAAGCGGACGGGAAGCGACAGCTCGCGCGCGATGGCGACGGCGATGCCGCCCTTGGCCGTGCCATCCAGCTTAGTGAGCACGATGCCGGTGACGCCGGCAGACTGAATGAACTGGCGCGCCTGCTGGAGGCCGTTTTGGCCCGTCGTTGCGTCCATGACGAGCAGGACTTCATGAGGCGCGCCGGGAACCAAACGCGCAGCAGTCCGGCGCATCTTGTCGAGTTCGTCCATGAGGCCAATTTTGGTGTGAACGCGGCCGGCGGTGTCGACGTAGAGCTCGTCGATAGCGCGGGATTTGGCGGCGGAGATGGCGTCAAAGAGGACGGCGGCGGGATCGCCGCCAGGTCGAGTCTTGATCATCTCGACGCCGGATCGCTGCGCCCAGACTTCAAGCTGCTCGATGGCGGCGGCGCGGAAAGTGTCGGCGGCGCAGAGAAGAACGGGGCGGCCCTGCGCTCGGGACCATGCGGCGAGCTTGCCGCTCGATGTAGTTTTGCCGGTGCCGTTGACGCCGACGAGGAAAGTGACTTTCGGCGGCGTGGCGGGAGCGGGAATCTCGCGCTGAGGAGCGCGGAGGATGGCGATCAGTTGCTGCTTCAAAAGTTCGCGCAACTCGGCGCCGCCTTCAATGGCTTGATGCCGAGCGCGATCGCGGAGGGCGTCGAGGATGGCGGTGGTGGTTGACACGCCGAGATCGCTCGAGAGGAGAATGGTTTCAAGATTATCGAGGGCGGACTCGTCGACTGTGCGAGTGAGGGCGGCGAGATCGGAGATTTTGGCGGAAAAGGACTCGCGGGTGCGCGAGACGGCCTGCTTCATGCGGTCGAGGAAGCCGGATTTTCGTTCGACCGGGGAATCTTCAGCCGAGTCGGCGAGCTTTTTTGGATCCTGGCTGCCAAAGAGAGTGGTAATCATCTTCTCTAGTTTAATTGCGGGAGGGAGACAGCGGAGCCAGCGGTGCTAGCGGAGTTGGCGGAGCTGGACGTGGGCTCGTGTGAACGGTTGGCCAGCGGAGAACTGAGATGTGCGGGTCAGGAGACCCGCACGGCAGCCGGTCTGGAGACCGACGCTACATATTTGGCGTTGCGGCGGTTCCATTCAGGGAGGGGTTGTGGCAGTTCAGTGACTTTGGAGGCACGTTTGGCGCGGAATCGGTTCGGGCGAGGCATCAGGTCCGATATTCTTGACGAAGAGCTGTAAATCATTGGAAGTTATGACTGAAACGCACAAAAATCCGTTGCAGCGCGTCATCGAGAGCCGGATCGCCATCATCGATGGAGCGACGGGGACGACGATCCGCGACTATGGGATGAAAGAGGCGGACATTCGCGGGGAGCGCTTCAAGGATGCGAAGAAGGACCTGCTGAACAATGGGGACCTGTTTACGCTGACGCGGCCGGAGCTGATTGGCGATATTCACCGGAGATTTCTGGAGGCAGGGGCAGACATTCTGGAGACGAATACGTTTGGCGCGACGACGATTGCGCAGAGCGAATTTTTTGTCGACGACCCGCGAGAGCGCGGGGGACGCAAGGACCCGGAATTTTATCAGCGAGTGATTGACGACAAGTTTCTCGGCGATCTGGCGTGGGAGATCAACGAGAAGTCAGCGCAGCATGGGCGGGAGTGGGCAGATCGCGTGGGCAACGATACTGGACGGCAGCGGTTTGTTGCGGGAGCGATGGGGCCGTTGACGGTGTCGCTGTCGAATTCGCCGGACGCAGACGATGCGGGATTTCGCGTGGTGACGTTCGACCAGGTGAAGACGGCATACAAGCAGCAGGCGCGGGCGCTGATTGCTGGCGGATCGGATCTGCTGCTGGTAGAGACGATTTTCGATTCATTAAATGCCAAGGCGGCGCTGGTGGCGATTCGCGAGGTATTCGACGAGGATGGGCTGACGGCGAGCGGCAAAGAACTGCCGGTGATGATTTCGGCGGCGGTGGGACGCGGTGGCGAGACGATGATCTCGGCGCAAACGATTGAGGCTTTCTGGACGGCGGTGAGGCATGTGAAGCCTTTCAGCGTGGGATTGAACTGCTCGTTGGGGCCCGATTTGATGGCGCCGTTTTTGCGCGAGCTTGCGGAGAAAGTGGATGTAGCGGTGTCCTGCTATCCGAATGCAGGATTGCCGAATCCGCTGTCGGCGACAGGATTCGACCTGGGACCTGAGGATATGGCGCGCTACCTGAGCGGGTTTGCGCGCGAGGGACTGGTCAATATTGCCGGCGGTTGCTGTGGCAACACGCCGGAGCATATTGCCGCGATTGCGAAGGCGCTGGAGGGCGTTGCGCCGCGCAAGCTGCCGGTAGCGGCCGTGGAGTCGTGCGGCGTTGAGAGCGCGGCATGAGCGCGGATTCGACAAAGCCTCCTCTGTCTCCGATCGACACAAAGCCGCTGCGATTGTCGGGATCGCAGCCTTTCACGCAACAACCCGGAGTATTCATCCTGATTGGCGAGCGGACCAACGTGGCCGGGTCGCCGAAGTTCGCCAAGCTGATTAAAGACGGCAAGTACGAAGAGGCCGTAAGCGTGGCGCGGCAGCAGGTGGAGAACGGGGCGAATGTACTCGACATCTGTATGGACGAAGGGATGATCGACGGTGTGGCGGCGATGACGCGCTACCTGCAGTTGCTGGCCAGCGAGCCGGAAGTGGCAAAGGTTCCGTTCATGGTCGACTCCTCCAAGTGGGAGGTGATTGAGGCGGGGCTGAAGTGCCTGCAAGGCAAGGGCATTGTGAACTCGATCTCGCTGAAGGAGGGCGAGGAGAAGTTTCGCGAGCGTGCAGCGACGATCAGGAAATATGGCGCGGCAGCGGTGGTGATGGCCTTCGATGAGCAGGGACAAGCCGCGGGATTCGAAGACAAGACGCGGATTTGCGAGCGGGCCTATAAAATCCTGACGCGCGAGCTGTGCTTCCCGCCCGAGGACATCATCTTCGATCCGAACATCCTGACCGTGGCCACGGGGATGGAGGAACACAACAACTACGCCATGGATTTCATCAACGCGACACGGTGGATCAAGGAGAATCTGCCGCATGCGAAAGTGAGCGGCGGCGTGTCGAACGTTTCGTTCAGCTTTCGCGGCAACAACAAGGTGCGCGAGGCGATGCATGCGGCGTTTTTGTACCACGCAATCGGCGCCGGCATGGACATGGGTATTGTGAACGCGGGCATGCTGGAGGTTTATGAGGAGATTGCGCCCGAGCTGAAGGAACTGGTGGAGGACGTACTGCTGAACCGGCGGCCGGATGCGACAGAACGGCTGGTGGAGTTCGGCGAAAAATTAAAAGTGGCGGGCGAGGCCGGCGCCGGTGAAGCGGGGAGCGAAAAACAAGTTGAAGAGTGGCGCAACGGGACGGTAGAGGAGCGGTTGAGCCATTCGCTGGTGAAGGGGATCGACGCGTTCATCGAGGCGGATGCGGAAGAGGCGCGCGTGAAGCTGGGACGGCCGCTGGCGGTGATTGAAGGCCCGCTGATGGACGGCATGGGTGTGGTGGGAGATTTGTTCGGCGCAGGGAAGATGTTTCTTCCGCAGGTGGTGAAGTCGGCGCGGGTGATGAAGAAGGCGGTTGCGTATTTAACGCCCTACATGGAGGCGGAAAAGGCGGAGATGGCCGCGGCTGGCTTGACGGTCAAGGTGCAGGGAAAAATTGTGCTGGCGACCGTGAAGGGAGACGTTCACGACATTGGGAAAAATATTGTGGGCGTAGTTCTGGCCTGTAACAACTACGAAGTAATCGACATGGGCGTGATGGTTCCCGCCGAGAAGATTCTGGAGCGCGCGCGCGAAGTGAAGGCGGATATTGTCGGGTTGAGTGGGCTGATTACGCCGTCGCTCGACGAGATGGTGCATGTGGCTCGGGAGATGGAGCGGGAGGGGATGAAGTTGCCGCTGTTGATCGGCGGCGCGACGACAAGCCGCGCGCACACGGCCGTGAAAATTGCGCCGCACTACAGCGAGCCGGTGGTGCACGTGCTCGATGCGAGCCGAGCCGTGCCGGTGACGACGAGCCTGCTGAGCGAAGAGGGAAAGCCGGAGTTCGTGGCGAAGCACAGGGCGGAATACGACGCGCTGCGCAAGACGCACGCTGCACCGCGAAGAGCCGTTGTTGCGCTTGAGACGGCGCGGCCCAGGCGGACGCCTATCGAGTGGCGAGCGGAGGATCTGGCGAAGCCGGCCTTTCTTGGCGTAAGCGTGCTGGATGACTTCCCGCTTGCGACACTGAGGGAGTTCATCGATTGGAGCCCGTTCTTTCACACCTGGGAGTTGAAGGGGGTTTATCCACGGATTTTTGAAGACGAGAGGCAAGGCGAACAGGCGCGGCAGATTTTTGCAGAGGGCAATGCGCTGCTGGACCGGATTGTCGCGGAGAAGCTGCTGAGAGCGCGCGCTGTGTATGGATTTTTTGCAGCGAATGCGACGGGCGACGACGTGGAGTTGTATGCGGACGAGAGCCGAGAGAATGTGCTGACGCGACTCCATTTTCTGCGGCAGCAATCGGATCGCGAAGGAAATGAACCGTGCCGATGCCTGGCGGACTTTGTTGCGCCAAAGGAGACGGGGCTGGCGGATACGATTGGTGCGTTCGCGGTGACGAGCGGATTTGGATTGAAGGAATTATGCGAGCAGTTCAGAGCGGCGAACGATGATTACAACGCGATTATGGCGGAAGCGATTGCCGACCGGCTTGCCGAGGCCTTTGCGGAGTGCCTGCATAAACGCGTGCGCGAGGAGTGGGCCTATGGGTGCAGCGAGAAGCTGAGCAGCGACGAACTGATTCACGAAAAATATCGCGGGATCCGGCCTGCGCCGGGGTATCCGGCTTGTCCCGATCACACGGAGAAGGGCGCGCTGTGGGACCTGCTCGACGTGAAAAAGAATGCGGGCATTGAGCTGACGGAGTCGTTTGCGATGTGGCCGGGGTCGAGCGTGAGCGGGTTCTACCTGGCGCATCCGGCCAGCCGGTATTTCAGTTTGGGAAAGATCGATCGCGACCAGGTGGAAGACTACGCGCGCCGCAAGGGAATGAGCGTGGCCGAAGTGGAACGCTGGCTGGGGCCGAATTTGAATTACGAGACGGGAACGTAAGGATTTGTCTTGACTGTCCAGAAATGGGCTGTCCGGAAATGGCTGTCTAGAAATCCCGCCGAAGGTAAAGGTGCACCGATCGCGAGGTAACTTCGCTGAGATTGTGTGCCGCGTTAGACGATTCAAATTTCCATTCAGCCCTACCCTTTACAAACATTTTTAAAAACCTGCGAAACTTCTGAATCCTTTGAGGGTTCGTGAATGTAATTGGGGATTTTCCGTCAATTACCGCTTGCGGGAGTTTATCTCGCGAGAGGCGCAGGGATTCTTTGCCTTGGAGGGCAGTGTATGAAGCGTGTCATGTTTGTTGTGTTCTCACTTCTGCTGACGCCATCGCTGTTTGCGGACGCCGCTACAAAGCTCATTCCGGCGGGCGCCCTTGTGTCGTGCACGACCGGCGACGGGAAGCTCTCATCGAAAACCACCGCGGTGGGCGATCCGGTGCTGTGCAAGGTGCAGTTCCGTCGCGGCGACTTCATGCTGCCCTACGGGAGTTACCTGGGTGGCCAGTTTGCCGACTACAAGGATCCGGGCCACTTTGTGGGTAAGGGCTGGATGGAGCTGGACTTTGACCGGCTGTACGTAGGCGACACGGTGATTCCGATCAGCGCGAAGGTGGCGGATGTACCCGGTTACAAGATCGACGCGCAGGGACACATTCTCGGCAAAGGGCACGCGGTGCGCGACACGGTTTTGTGGATGATTCCGGTGTTGTGGCCAATCGATTTGATCAATTTGCCGCGGCGGGGCCCAAGGCCGACGCTGAAAGCGGAGACGACGCTGACGCTGCGCGTGATGGACGACATTGAGGTTCCGGTTGTGCCGGAGCCGCAGCGCGATCCGTATGGCCTGTACCAGCGCGGCCCGCAATCTTTTGCACCGCAGCCTGAGCCGCCGACACAGGCGCCGGATGAGGGACCACAGCAGTCGTACGCGCCCGAACAGTCGGCACCGGAGGAGCAGCCCGCGGCTCCGGCAATGGCATATGCGCCGCCCGTGTACTCCGCACCTGCGCCCTACTATGCGCCGCCGGTGGCATACGCGGCGCCTTATCCGAGCGTCATGCCTTACGTTGGAGTTTCGATCGGGCCACGGGTGGGTGTGTACGGACATGGGCCGTACGGGTACATGGCCAGATCTTTTGTTGGAGGGCCTGCGGTGCGCGGGTATGGATACGCTCCGCGGGCTTATGCGCCAGCTGCGCGACCGTACGGATATGGATTTACCGGGCGGGGATATACGTGCGGAGGTTTCGCGGCGCGTGGGCCGATGATGTCGACGGGGTTTGCGGCGCGAGGCGGTTTCGCCGCTAGAGGCGGAAGAGGACGCTAATCGATTTGGGTGCGAAAGCGGGCGCGCCGGGGGCCGAGAGCCGACTGATGGCGCAATAGAGCGGCGGGTGCATGCCAGTCAGGCGCTTTGCGGAGAGGCTGGCGCGGCCGCCTGGAACGGAGACTCAGAAACAAGCGATGACTGCGGAATGCGTGTGGATGCGGCAACCCAGCGCATGGCGTCGGGGGCAAGCGAGAGAGCCGCGAGCGCGGCGGTGCGGCCAGCGGCGGTGACGGCCGCGAGCGAGAGTGACGTTGCAAGAGTCATAGGCCGCGTGAGTTGAGCGCGGAGCGTGCGGTTGTAGTCGGCTGGCTTTCCGCCGGCGAGGAACATTTGCGCGGCGAGAGCGGCGGAGTGCAGGGCGATGGAGATGCCGTCGCCGGTGAAGGAAGGGATGACGGCGGCCTGATCGCCCACGCACCAAACGCCGGCTGACTCGCGGACAAGATAGCCATAAGGGATGGGCGAGACGGCGAGCGGGCGCGGCCACAGCGGCGTGGCGCCGTCGAGAATCTGGCGAAGGTGGCGATTGCTGCGCTGGATGAGGGCGAGGAGCTGCGGCCATCCGCCAACAGAGCGCAGCTTTCCGCGGCGGACGACCAGGCAAAGGTTGGCGATGTCGCCCTCGATGAGCGACAGGCCGCCATATCCGGCAGGAAAGAGATAGAGCTCCATGCAATCGCGCAATGCGCGGAGCTGCGCGGCGGCGAGATGCCAAAGCATTTTGAACCCGACGAGGTCGGATTGTTTGCCCGGTGAGCGTGGAAGGCCGCGTAGGTCGTGCTTGCCGGTGGCAAGGAATACGTTGGATGCGCGAAGGGAATCACCGCTGCTGAGCGATGCGATCCATTGATTGTCTTCGGGGGTGAGCGATTCCGCAGCCGTACCGCGCAGGACTCGGCAACCAGATTCTTCGACGCGTTCGAGAAGTGCATCGTCAAGAACGCGGCGCGAGAGCGAGAGCGCCTGAAAAGGCAGCGGGGCAGCGACGAGGTGGTTGCCGGCAGAGAGGCGAAGTTTGTTGATGACAGTGGCGCCGAGATCCAAAGGGTTGATGCCAGCCTGACGGAGATAATCGATGGCCTCGGGGCTGAGGAACTCGCCGCAAACCTTGTGATGTGGGCCGGTTTCCTTTTCGATGAGCACGACGTTGCATCCGGCGGCGGCAAGGCGAAGGGCGACCATGGCGCCCGCGGGACCACCGCCGATGACGAGATGATCGACACTGCGAAGCGCGATGCTCATGGCGTTTTGCTCCGGCTAACGCAAAGGCGCGCAGGAAAGAGCGGCTGGATGGAGACGTCGTCCGGGCTGAGGCACGCCGCGGCGCATATTCGGCGCCAGTCATCGGGAATGAAAGAGCGCGCGATCGACACTGGGCCATCATGCTGAACGAAATGATGAAGGCCAGCAATTTTGGAAAATATCCCCAAAAGATGGTAGGGAACGGCGGCGCGGGAGAGATCGTTGATGAACCAGCCAAATTGTGCGTTCGATTCCATCCATTGCACAAAGCGAATCAGGTCGGGCTCGGTGAGATGGTGCGTGAAGAGAGAACTGACTACGAGGTGAACCGGCTTGCCGGGCTGCCATCGAAAGACGTCGCTTGCGACCCAGCGAATGGTGCTTGTTGATGGGGTGGCCTCGACGGCGATGACGATGGCGTCAGGATTAAGATCGAGGCCCGTGAGCTCGACGGCAATGCCGCGCGACTGAGCCCAGCGCTCGATGCGGCGCAGGCTGTCGCCGTATCCGCAGGCGACATCGAGGATGTGAAGCGGCTGGGCGGAACTGGAGGGCGCGATCGTGGCGAGCCAATCGAGGAGTGGGCGGTAGGCGAGAAACCAGCGATTGAGCCGGGCGAGATCGCGAAGACAGGCGCGGAGCTCTTCGCGGGAGCAGGGCTCATCCATGAGCTCTGTCAGCTGGGCGCGATGGCTGAAATCGATCGCGTCAGACGGCATGGAACATCATGGTTTCAGCGGTGACTCCCGGGCCGAAGGACATGGCGCAACCGAGCTGGCCTGGGCGGGCGCGTCGCATCATCCGCTGCAAGACGAACATGACGGACGCCGAGGACATGTTGCCATAATTGAGCAGGATGTTGCGCGAGTCGGCGAGAGCTTCGGCAGGAAGAGCGAGCCCTTGCGCCGTCGCGTCAAGAATAGTGCGGCCGCCGGGATGAATAGCCCAGAGGTCGATCGCAGAGACTTCGCGGCCCTGCGTGATCCGGGTGCCCGCTTCGGCGAGTCCATTGCGTAACTGGCCGGGGACCTGGCCGGAAAGATGCATGTCGAAACCCTGCTCGCCGATGCGCCAGGTGATGAGTGGACTGGTACCCGCAAGATTGACGGCGAGAAAGCTGTCGATGGCAAAGCCCGATGGCTCCGCTGTAACGAGATAGGCAGCGCAGCCATCGGCAAAAACCGTGAAGGCGAGCAACTGCTCCAATTCCTGGGTCTCCTGCATGTGCAGGGAGCAGAGTTCGAGCGAGAGGAGCAGGACTTTCGAATCCGGTTCTGAGCGAACGATGTGTCGCGCAGCCTTGAGCGCGTTGATGGCTGCGTAGCACCCCATGAATCCAATAAACGTCCGCTCGACGGAAGGATTGAGTTCAGAGAGCTCGATAATTTCGTAGTCGAGGCCGGGTGCATAGAGCCCGGTGCAACAAGTGACGATCACGTGGGTTATGCCCCCGCGTTCTGAGACTGTGAGCGCGAGTTTCAGGAGGGTACAACGGGCGAGTTGAGGAGCAAATTGCCGGAACGCTTCCATACGCCGCGCCGTGGAAGGGAAGTGTCCAGGCACAAAGTGTGCGTCGGCGTCCTGCACAGTGCCGTCATCAGTGACGATGGGCTTAATGAAGGAGTAACGGTGGTTGATGGCGGCGAGGCGGACCATACGTCGATAGAGATTGCGAGGCGTGCCTTCGGGCAGGAGGCTCTCAGCGAAGGGGATGAAGGCACTGTGGATGTCATACGGCGGAACCGCGGTAGCGATTCGGTTTAGATAAGCAGTGGTCAAAGTTCCGCCTCCAGGAAGCAGTTGTTCTTCATCTTTTGACAGGATATCGCGGCGAGAAGCGCAGGACTGCAACCGCCGTGTCATCTAATTGCAATCATTTGATGCTGGGAAGAAGGATTTGGCTTTAGGCCGTGGCCGAGTCAGGGGCGGCGGTTGAATTGCGGACGACGAGACTTGTTGAAACCATGAACTCGCGCTGCAACCTGGGGTCGTCGGCGCCATCAATCTGGGCGTGGAGGGCATTGAAGGCAGCGCGAGCCAGGTCGGCACGCGAGAGGCGGATGGTGGTGAGCGGGGGAAGCGTGTACTCAGCGAATGCGATGTCGTCGAGGCCAACCACGGAGAGATCCTGCGGTATGCGGAGACCTTCAGTGTAGGCCGCGCGGAGAACGCCGATAGCGGTCATGTCATTGGAGCAGACGATGGCGGTGGGACGAGCGGCGAGCTTGTTCAACTGCTCAAAGCCGGTGACGCCGCCTTTGAGGGTGTGATCACACTCGATGACCCATTTTTTTTGAAGCTGCAGACCGGCGGCCTGGATGGCGGCGCGAAAGTCGTTCTCCCGGGTGATAGCGGAGTGAAGGCTGTATGGTCCGGCGAGGAAAGCAATGGCGCGGTGACCGAGCGAAGCGAGGTGACGAATGGCCTGATTCATCCCAGTGGTGTAGTCGAGGAGAATGGTGCTGGCTTTAGGATCGTCGAGCTTGAATTCAGCCAAGACGATGGGCACGCCGCGGTGCGTGAGCTGGTCGAGAACGGGCTCTTCTTCACCAAAAGTCATTACGGCAACGCCGTCTACCTTGCGCTCCAACATGCGGCGCGCGCATGCGGCCAGCACAGCGGGATCGCTGTTTGTGGAGCTGACGAGAATCTCGTATCCGCGAGCAACGGCGATTTCTTCGAAGCTCTGGATCAGCTCAGGGAAAAAAGGATTGGAAATGTTCTCGACGATGATGCCCAGAAGGCGGCTCCGTCCCGAGACAAGAGTGCGCGCGTGCGTATTGGGCAGATAGTTGAGCTGCTTGATTGCCTGCCAGACACGTTTGCTGAGACGTTCGCTGACCAGCGGAGAGCCATTCATGGTTCTGGAGACGGTGGCGATGGAGACTTTGGCCGCGGCTGCAACAGTGCGAATGTCCGGAGGCTTGCCGGAGGTCTTGCGCTTTGGTTTTCGAGGCACGAACCAATCCTAATGCAGCGGAACGAAGCGCAAAGAGGAAAATAATTCGATTTTCCACCAGGGTTCTCGGGTGTGGAATGGGATTGATATCAAGAGCTTTCGGAGAGAAGGAGGCGCAGGTCGCGCAAGTTGTGGCCAGTGGGACCGGTGGCGATGGAATCGCCTATGGAGGTAAACAGCGGACAGGCATTGAATTCAGCGAGAGACTGCTTGGGACTGAAGCCAAAGGCCCGAGCGCGGGCGACTGTGGTGGGATCGGCGATGGCGCCGGCTGATCGCGTGTTGCCGTCGATGCCATCTGAGCCGGCACTGAGAACGGCCAGACGCTCACCCGGATGGTTGGCGAGATCGAGCGAGCAGGCCAGGGCAAATTGTTGATTGCGGCCGCCGGCGCCGGGCGAGCGCGTGAGGGTGACAGTGACTTCGCCTACAGAGATGAGGCAGAAGCGGTTGTGCTGAGCACGGAAAGTGTGAAAGCGCTCGAGGAGATAGCGCGCCGCGTCAGCGTAGTCCCAATCGTCGCAACTGTTGTCAACGACCACGTGGTACCCGGCTTTTCGCGCGAGGGCGCGAGCGTTTTCAACCAGGTCGTGGCTGGAGAGCAGAATCTCGAAAACGGAATCGCGAAAGGCCGGATCTTCGTCACTCAGGCTGGCCGCCGAAGTGATGCGGCGAGGCCGCGCGGGGTCAGTCCACGGGAGCTTGGGTAGAAACGACTGACGCCAGCTCTTGTTGCCGGGTGACTCGGGCAGATCTTCGCGCTCGAAAAAAGTGCGGATGGAGTTGGGCAGCTTGGCGGCAAGATCGTATTTGGTGAGCAGGTCGTGAACGTCGGCCACGGTGGAATGGTCAGGTGTGGTGGGACCGGAAGAGAGCGCATCGAGCGAACGCAGCGGCACGTCGGGAAGGAGCAGGCTGACTTTAAGCGCTTCAGGCGCGGCCATGGAGAGACGTCCGCCCTTTACTGCGGAAAAATGCTTGCGGATGGTGTTGATTTCGCTGATCGGCGCGCCAGAAGCAAGAAGCAATTGGTGAAATGCGACGGTCTCTTCGAGCGTGATCTGCGGGTCGAGGGGAAGATCGAAGATGGCTGATCCACCTCCAGAGATGAGGAAGAAGACCAGCGTGTCCTTTTTGGTTTTGCGCAGAAGAGCAAGCACGGCGCGGGCGGCGGAGAACGAGTCTTCATTGGGCAGCGGGTGACCGCCTTCGAAGTAGCGGAAGCGCCAGTTGCGAGCCGTGGGAGGCTGGTTGGTACAACAGATGCCGCGCAACCCTTTGCGCCGCTTCATGCGTTCGAGGAGGACCTGAAGCATGGGGCCGGCCGCTTTGCCGATGGCAACGACGAAGATTCGCTTGTAAGCGGAGAGATCGATGACGGCAGGTCCGCTGCCGTCGGGCATGAGCCGGTGAAGCTTGTGGCCCTCGAAGCGCAAGCGGCGGTCGAATGCGGAAGGGATGTCGCAAGCCTCGAGGGCTCCGGTAAATATCTCCGTTGCCGCGGTGTGCATTGTCTCAAGGGTGGCATCACTGACCTGGGTCATTAAAGCAGTTCCTTCGCGAGGAAAGCGGTGTATATAAGATATGTTTCAGCCTATGCGAGCCGGGCGGCGGAAATCACTTCATAAGTAATTCTACGCTCAGTCGGGGAGTGCGCTGTGTGGCCGCCGACAGGCAGAGGGCGAGTTGGCCGCAGTTCGCGCCCATGCCAGTCTTGAGGATGGTGGCGGCCGCTACGGTATTCTGGCAGCATCATGAACGATCCTTCAAAATTGCTTCCTTTTGACCCGATTGGGCTAACGCGCCAGTTATGCGAAATCGAATCGACGACCTACCACGAGGGCGCGGTGGGCGATTTACTGACGGAGTACCTTGAGGGACGCGGGTGGGAAGTGGAGAAGACGCCGGTGGCGCAGCCCGCGGAGAGTGCGAATGCGGGGCCGCGCTGGAACGTTTATGGCGGTCCGGCCGGGAAGACGCCGGACCTTGTTTTTTCGACGCACATGGATACCGTGCCGCCTTACATCCCATTCAGTGAGGATGCGGAGTGGATGTATGGTCGCGGAGTTTCGGACGCAAAGGGAATTATTGCCGCGCAGGTTGCTGCGGCGGAAGTGCTGCGCGATGCGGGCTTTCGCATCGGATTGCTGTTTGTATCTGGCGAAGAGCGCGATTCGGCTGGGGCGAAGGCTGCGAACCTGAAGCCAAAGGGAAGCCGCTTTCTGATTAATGGCGAGCCAACCGATAATCGCGTGGCGCTGGCTTCAAAAGGAGCGCTGCGCGTTGTATTTCGCGCGACAGGCAAGATGGCGCACTCGGCGTATCCGGAGCTGGGCGAGAGCGCGGTGCATAAGCTGGTGCAGGTGTTGGCGAAGCTGCTGAAGCTGGATCTGCCGGTAACGGAGGACATTGGCCCAAGCACGCTGAACATCGGACAGATTCACGGCGGCCACGCGCCGAATGTGATCGCGGACAAGGCCGAGGCTCAGGTGCTGGTGCGGCTGGTCGGCGACTCGGCGCCGGTAAAGGCCGCAATGATCGAGGCGGCGAAGGGGCTGGCGGAAGTGGACTTTACGCTGGAGATTCCCTTTGCGCGGCTGCGCGCGCCTCAGGGTTTGCCGACGATGGTGGCGAAGTTTACTACGGACATTCCGCAGTTGAGCAACTGGGGCGAGCCGCTGCTGCTCGGGCCCGGCAGCATTCACGTGGCGCACACGCCGTTCGAGAAGTTGGCGAAGAAGGAATTGCTGGATGCGGTGGAGCTGTACGTCAAGGTGGCGAAGCAATTGCTGGGATGAGCGGATTGAAGTCCAAGTGTTCGCAGAGTGGTCTTTGCGCGGCCGGCGGGAGCTCGATCAGGGCCGGGCGCTCGCCGTCGCGGCAGGGGGAGTGCGGAGGGCGAAGTCGGCGTCCGCGGAGCTGCGATTCATTACTGGATGCTGATGCATGCCCTGAGTAGAGACGCTTTGCGACACCTGTTGCGCGACCGAAGCGTAGACCTGGCTCAAGGGCGTTTGGCCCTTGCCGCTCTTGAGATCCTGAAGCAGGTAGTAGGTAAAGTAGCCGTGGTGTAGCTGGCTGCTTTCGAGCGACTCTTCGTTGGCCTCGCTGGCGGCCATCACGATGCGACCCGTTCCGTCGGACATGTGCGCCAGCATCGCCACCGATGGGGCAGTGTTGGCGAGCGGAGCGGAGGGTTGCGATCCGTCGCCGCCGGCCGCGCCGCCGCTGTAGCAAGTATCGAGGAAGACCGCGGTGCGGAGGGCCTTCATGCGAGTCGAGACTGCATCGGCCAATTCCACCATGGGATAGGCCGTGGCGTAGAGCGCATCCTCGTCGAGTTTGCCGCCGGAGTAAACCTCAGTGTCGTAAGTGATCAGGTAGTTTGCGCCGCCAGCGGAGTCCGTGGTGCGTGGCGTGCCGTGCGTGGCGACGTAAATTACAACCAAATCGTTCGGCTCGGCGTGGCGCGCGATCCAGTTGAGCTCTTCCTTGATGTTCTTGGTGGTGGCCTGATCGTCGGTGAGGACGTGAACGTTGTCCTTAGGAAAACCGCCGATCGAGGGGTCTTTGAGCGCGGCGGCGAAGGCGGTTGCGTCACTGCCGGTGTAGTTGAGCTGTGGAATCTGCGCGTCAGTAAAGTGACCGATGCCGACGACGAGCGCCCACTTCTGCTGCACGGGGCCGGGCTTTACGGGCGGCGCGACCGGCACCGGAGTTTCAGTCCCCTCGGCCTCGATGCCGCGCGAGGCCGGCGTGGACAGGACGAGCGGGTCAAGTCCCTGATCGAGTGCGTCAGAGCCATTGAAGCGCGCTTTTTCCATCGCGTAGCTGGCAAGAGCTTCGTGGCCAAGGCGCTTTTCGACGAGGCTGCGGTAATACCACGCGTCGCCAAGTTCGGGACATTCAGCAAGGGCGGACTTGAGCAGTTGGAGCGAGTCGGCAAAAGCATCGTTGCCGCTTTGCGGGGTGATGCGCTCGAGTGCCTGAACGATGAGGTCCTGTCCGGCCCCGCAGCGAACTCCCTGAGCGCGCGCGCAGGGAGATGCGATCAGCGTCGCAATGAGCAACGACAGGCAAGCAAGAATGGATGGGCGGCGGGCGTTCATCTCTGAGCTACGTGTCCCGTGGAGGGCTTCCTGGCAGATCGAGCCTTCATGGCGTTGAGGACGTGGGCGCTGACGCCGCTGCTGACAAGAGTTTGCTGACCCGCGGGGCTAAGGTCGAAATCGACTGCATCCGCTCCGTGAATGGCCTGGATGATCGTCTCTTCATCGATGCCGGACTTCACCATGGCGATGATTTGGGTGTTCGAGAGTCCTTTGTGCACGACAGGAGCCGGCTTGTTCGCAGCTTGCGTCTTCATCTCAGCAAGGACGCGGGGGCTGACTCCGTTGCTGGTGAGGTTGCGCTTGCCAGCGGGACTGAGATCGAAGTTGACCGCGTCGGCGCCGCGGATGGCCTGAAGGACGGTCGCTTCGTCAACGCCGGACTTGATCATGGTGATGACCTGAGCATCGGTCAGGCCTTTGGCTCCGGGTGCCTCGGCGGGGTTGTCAGCAGGGTTAGCGGCGAGGTCGGCCTTAGCGCGGGCCGCGTTGTCCTTCTCCTTTTGCAGTTCCCTGTAATGCGCGATGGCGGTCTCGATGCGCTTTTGCGGTTCGATGAAGTACTTCTCGTCGGGCTTGGCATCAATGGCTTTGCCGTAGTTGATGGCAGCCTGGTCGAGGTACTTCATGGCCGCCTTCTGATCTTCAGCCTGATACGCGAGCGCCTCATAGGCTACGCCGATGTCGTAAAGCCTGTAGGCATCGTCTTCCGGCTTGGGGAATGGCGGTGCGGTTTCATAGGTCTCGAGGGCGCGCTCCCACAGTCCGGTTTCGGCATCTTTGTCGCCTTCGTCGAGCGGGCCTTCTTTGCGCGCGAGGAGCACGTCCACGCTTTCATTCGAATCGACAATATGCTCGGCGATCTGCTGTACGGCGTCGATGATCAGCCGCGAGCGCAGCTCCGATGGCGTGGGAGGGCCGTCCTCACTCTTCGCTCCGCCCTTTACGTGCGAAAAGGTCCCGCCCACCTGACTGAATATGCCATGAGCGGTTGAGTTTCCCGCGCTGTCGAACTCTCGATCGTAAGTCGAATCGATGTTGTCGGAGATCAGCACTCGGCCGGTCGCATCCTTGGCTTGAAAGGAGACGTCGATCTTTCCTGTGATGCGCTGCGTAGCTCCGATCTTCGATGCGGTCCTGGAGAGTTGCGAGAGCGGGGAATTGGACGCTCCAAGAGCTTGTCCCGTCCCAAATTTGTTGATGTATTCGGGTTCCGGGTGGGAGTACTCAGTGATCTGGCAGATGATCTGCGTCGAGGGATTGTCGTCGTCCCGAAGATTCGGATCGTCCTTGAGCAGTTCGGTTTCGAGCAGCGCCTGGAAGTCATAGGGAAGGGCACCTTCTTCGTCGGCCGAAGTGACGGTGACCTTGATGGTCTCTCCCGGCAAATGGATGAGCGCGGGAAGCTTGCGCTGGAGAGTGACCCTCTCCTTATTGGCGCCGAAACCTTGCGCGCCTGCGGGCGATGCTGCGATCAGCCCGAAGCTCATTGAAAGTAGCAGAACGATTTTTGCCGAACGGTTCATCTTTTCCCCCGTTGATTTACCGTTTTCTTGCGTCCCAATAACAATTTGGCGGCGCACTGCACAATCAGCATACCCGCAGACGCGGGTTGCCGTCTCCCCGTTTGATGCCGTCAACGCCTGGTCCTGGACGTACCCTTCAACTCGATTCATGAAATCAACAAAGGCCGCAGGCCGCTCAATTTGTAGCAGCTGTGGGTGCACTATGGACAGTCGTGAGCCCAATGCCCCAATTCGTGGGGACCTCGCCAGAAAATCCGCGAGTTCCTCCGCTGGTTTGATTCAAGAGTTTTTCCAATGGAGACGAGACGCCGCGCGAACCTCGCGTCGCGACGCCTTCAAAGTTGAGTACATAAGGGTCGGCGAGCGGCTCCTCAGTGCTTAGCATGATGAGCGTGTCTACACCGTACGGCGGCCCGATGCGCAGGACCGGTGCCCCGGGCAGAATGAACTGGCGGCCGTTTTCAGCGTCGTTGGGAAACTGATTTTCGGAGTAGTCGCGCGGATAAAGAACGGTGCCCTGACCGTGGCAATCGATGTCGAGCACATAAACCCAGCGATGGTCGATGATGCGGTCGTCAGAGGCGAGGGCCATCTTGAGCTGATCGCCCTGATGCGTTGTCTGATTGGCGGGAAGCGGCGCGGTTGCGTTCGAGGGTAAGAGGGCCAGCGTGTAGAACTCATCGGTAGAGGCATCGGCGGGACTGTTGACCAGCTCAAGCCAGCCATGCACTTTGGCGAGCAGCGATGAATAGTGATTGAGCTTGGCGGCGGCAGCATCGATGGAGAGATTCCCGCCTAGCGGCACCCAATCCGTGCGAACAGGATATTGCGAGGTGGCGGAGCAGCCTGGACTGTGCGGCGGTGCGTTGGACGATGGCGGTCCGGCCGCGAGTTCACTCTTGTGATACCAGGCGTATGCGGGCCCATCGGTGGTGAGGACGCCGGTGAGCGCGTAGTGCGCGACAGACATACTGCTTGCGGCCTGTACGGCATTGGTCTGACCGGCGCTATCGCCGCCGCCGGGCTTAAGAGCGGCGGCAAGCTCCTTTGACGGCGGAAGATTCACCCAGAGCTTAGAGCCGGCGGGAAGGTCCTTCTTGATAGCGTCGGCGGTGAGCGGCGCGCCGAGATTGACTGTGGAGGTCGAACCGGCTTGCTGCAAAGTCCAGTTCGTGCCATCCCAACTAAGGACGTGAGTCCACTGCTGCTCTGCTGGATCGGATACCAATGTGGCTCCCGAGGCCTGCACTTGCGCGGCAGCGGCATCGATTTGATCCTGAGCAAGATTGGAAGGCCAGAGCCAGACCAGCAGCGGCGGATTATCGGCGGGAAGCCATTTGCTCAGCTCGAAAAGATCTCCCGGAGCCACCTTTGCGCCCGCGGGGCTGACGATCTGGGCCGAGGAGCGTGCCAGGCCATCCATGCTGGTGATGCGAAGCTGAACCGACTGTCCCGCGCTGTTTGGAGTGGAGGCGGTGAATTCGCTGCCGACTCCGAGGCCGGAGGCGCGGCCGATATCGAGCGAGACAGAGCCGTTATCGTTGATGCCGAGAGCGGCGGCGCGCACTTTGTCGGACTTGGATGCGGCGCCACCGAAGAGCGGTTGATCGCGTCGCGAGGCCGTGGCGTCGAGGTCAGGCTCCTGATCGGGCACATTGCTTCCCTCGAGAACGGCCTTTACGCGCTCGTAGACAATCGAGGAGGGCGTGTCGGCCGGCAGAGTCTGAAGAACCTGAAGAAGCGCGGCGGTGAAAGCGCCGTGGGGCTCAGTGCCGGACGGCATTTCCTTGGCCGTCTGATCCTGTTGCGCCGCGGAAAAGACCAGCGCGGGATTGTTTGTGCGCTCAGTTGGCGAAGGAACCGGCTGTCCATTCGGTAATGTGTCGGGAGCCTGATCGATGTCGCGGGGATCAAAGGCCAGGGCCCGCTCGCGGTAGACCGGACCGATGCCGCGGCTGATGCCGCCGGAGTGGCAACTATCGAAGATGACGGTTAGATGGACGCCTTTGTCGAGAGCGGCGTTGAAGATGCGCGTCATCTCGCGGTCGCGGACGTCGTAGCCGCCTTTGTAGGCGTCAGAGGGAACCAACGTGCTGTCAGCATGGACATATTGATTGCCGACAAGCACGGTGAGTTTGTTGCCCCTGCTGTTCACCCGCAGCGAGCCGTGGCTGGCATCGTAAAAGACCACGGTGTCGCCTTTTTGCGGAATATCGACGAGATACTTCTGCATGGCGGCAAGAATGCCGTCGCGTGTTGTCTGCGAATCGGGAAGGATCACGACTCCGGGGCTGGGATGAGGCGGCGCAGGATTGGTGAGCAAAACAACGTTGGCGAAGGGAAAGCCAAATTTAGGACTGGTGAGCAGATCGGCCATCGCCTGCGCGTCGTTGACAGAGCCGTCAAGATTCTCAAAGGTTCCCAGTTCGCAACGGCCGTAGATGCAGCCGGCAGGATGATCGGCCGTGGTTCCCGCGGGTTGATATGTATTGATGCCGATCAGCAAAGCTCGTTGCGTTTGAGCAACAGCCAGCGACCCTGCGAGCATGCAGACCAGGGCGGAGAATCCGGCGAGATACGCTTTCATACGAGCTCCCATTGCGAACAGCTAACCGGGGTTGTCTCCTGCGTTCCTCTGTACCCTCCGTGGACTCGGGGCCGAGCCTCGCAACCTCGTTCCGGAAGGGCCGAATATTGAAGAGCCAGGCGTTGCGCGAGGGTCAAAACCCGAGGCCGGAACAAGTCAAGCAGCCAAGAGAATCGCTCCGCATCATGCGGATGAAGCATCGCAAATTTCAAGAAGTCGCCCAACCAACGCCGCCAAGAAAAGTATGCGTCAAGGCTTTTCCCCTACGTTCTATCGACGTAAACCGAGGCGCAAGGGTTTCAATGAAAAGTTGGTCTTGCCCAGGGGGGAATGAATCTAATCAAGTCACTGCCGAAAACGTCCAGGCAGGACAGCAAAAGTATAGCTCTCCGGGGCAATAAAGCAATCAAAAATGCGCGCAACGAAGAAAGCGACCAACGTGGCCGCATCCTCTGTCAGTTGCGTCTGCGCCAAGAGGCAGCGCTTGATCCAAACGATGAGTTCTGCTGCCGTGGCTACCCGCTCTTCTCCATCGCTCCGTCCTCCCGTTTAGAGTACGAGAGAACTCCAGCTTCAACCGGTAGAGTTCTCCGGGAGAAGGTCATGCCCAGCGAGGGCACAGGAGGTATATTGCTTTGTAGCCAGGATAAGAAAATGGAAGCTCCGGCCTGGTGCATTGGCGACCCGAACGCAACACGACACGTATTTCAGAAGCGGTGAAGGGGACTTCGATGAAGAAGGTTTTAGTCACTGGTTCCTCAGGTCTTATCGGATCCGAGGTATGTCTTTATTTTGCCGCCGAGGGCTGGGAGATCCACGGTATCGACAATAATCAGCGCGCGATATTCTTCGGTCCCAAGGGAGATACACGTTGGAACCAGCGCAGGCTTGAGCGAGCGATCAAGGGTTTTCTGCATCACGAGCTTGACATCCGTGACCGCCAGGGCGTAATCGATCTGCTGAAACAGATCAAGCCCGACGCCATCGTGCATACAGCTGCCCAGCCGAGTCACGACCTCGCCGCATCCATTCCATTCTCCGATTTCGATACTAATGCGGTCGGCACGCTTAATCTGCTTGAGGCCGCGCGACAAGCCGTACCTGAGTCCCCATTCGCGTCCATGTCCACCAACAAAGTCTACGGCGACGCGCCCAACGAACTCCCTCTCAAGGAGCTTGAGACCCGCTGGGAATATGCTGATGAAGCATGGTGGAACGGCATTCCTGAGACCTTCCGCATCGACCAATCGAAACATTCCATCTTCGGAGCTTCAAAAGTTGCCGCGGATGTCATGGTCCAGGAGTATGGGCGCTACTTCAATATGCCTACTTGTGCGTTGCGGGGGGGCTGCTTAACCGGACCGAGCCACTCGGGCGTCGAGTTACACGGCTTCCTAAGTTACCTGATCAAGTGCAACCTGACCGGCACTAAGTACAATGTCTACGGATACAAGGGCAAGCAGGTGCGCGATAACATCCATTCGTATGATGTAGCTCGTTTCATTGCCGCGTTCGTCGCCAGTCCGCGCGCAGGAGAGGTCTATAACATAGGAGGCGGACGCACCAATAGCTGCTCGATCCTCGAAGCCATTACCATGATTGCAGATATCTCCTGCAAGAAGATGATCTACGAATATGTAGATCAGAACCGCTCTGGCGACCACATTTGTTATATGAGCGATCTACGAAAAATGAAGGCGCATTATCCGGGTTGGGACATTACGAAATCTCTCGACGACATTTTCCAGCAGATCCACGAGTCATGGGCGACTCCTGCGGAGCGCGTGCCATAACGCACCAGGGCGACTGCGAGTTAATCTCGAAGCTAAACCACAGCCGGGAAACTCTGGTTATCTCCAGTTGAGAAACCGGGGGGTTGAGAAATCGGGGGCAGGTCCGGGGGGCGCGCCGTAGTTATGCGTCCTTCCTCTTGTAATCGCCGCGGCTCAGATGTTTCTCTAGCCACAAATAAAGGCATATAAACAGGTATCGACTACCCATCTCCTGGATCTTCAGCTTGGCTACCCCTGTCCTGCGATTGCGCCAGGTAATCGGGATTGCAGTCCAGGAGTAACCGCGAATCATCGCCTTGAGCGGAAGCTCGACGGTGAGATTGAAGTGCGCCGACAGCATGGGCAGGCAGCCATCGATCACAGTACGCCGGTATGCCTTAAAGGCGTTGGTGGTGTCGTTGAGTGAAATCCCGAAGAGAATCCGGATAAAAATTCCCCGTGAATAGCAATGGCGGTTATCACACGTTCGTTTTCGCTACAAAGTAGTTCAAAATTGCTTTGCCAAGTACCGATTCCGCTATAAGGCACACAAGGATCAGGAGGAGCAGGAGGAGATCTGGATTGTGACCGCGGAACTGGCGGTTAGAACGCGGCATTCGCAACCATCAATTATGAAAGTCAGCATCGTTACTATCTCGTTCAATCAGGCTGAATTTGTTGAACGCGCAATTTTGTCTGTACTGGCACAGGACTATCCCGATATTGAATACATTGTGGTCGACCCCGGGTCGACGGACGGCAGCCGCGAAATCATTGAGCGGTATCGTCCACGAATCTCAAAGACTATTCTGCGCCCCGACCAGGGAGCAGCGGACGGCCTGAACGGCGGTTTCGCTGAGGCGACGGGGGAGATTCTTGGATTCCTGAACTCGGACGATATGCTGCTGCCGGGTGCGGTGTCGTCGGCAGTAGCTTTTCTTGAGAAACATAAAGAAATCGACGTAGTCAGCGGGCACTGCAACCTGGTAGGTCCCGACGATCGATTTCTCAGGCGCGTTTATTCCGACCGAATGTTGGTTAAGGCATATATCTACGGCGAGCTTTTCCTTATGCAGGCCTCCACTTTCTTTCGGCGAGAAATCTTCGATCGGGTCGGTGGACTGAATGTGAAGAACAGGATCTCATGGGACGGGGAGCTGTTTCTTAATATGGCGCTCGCCGGAGGCAGATTCGCCGTTACCGACCAATTCTGGAGCGCGTTCCGCATTCATGAGCGGAGCATAACTGGTACGAAGAGCAATCAAGAGCGGCTGCGACGTTCTCATGAAGAGATTTTTTCCACGGTGATGGGAAGGCCGCCGGGAAAAGCCGACACGGCGATCAGTTTTGGCTATCGGATCCTTCGGAAAATCCGAAACCCCAGGGACACCTGGGAGCGGATTCTCCGCGGGCCTCTCTTCGGCCGCTCGCTAAGCAGTTGACGCCTTATGGAGGAGTCCCAGGCGGTTTGAGGAAGAGGCGTTGTGAAGGTACTCGTTACAGGTGGATCTGGGTTCATCGGCTCGAATATAGTCGACGTGCTACTGGCGAGCCGAGATCATGTCCTTAACTACGATCTCAAGGCGCCCAGGGTGGATCGTCATCGGGAGTACTGGTTTCAAGGCGATATTCTCGATCCGGAGCCTCTTTATGGCTGTTTTGAAAGCTTCGCCCCCGATGCGGTCATTCACTTGGCGGCAAAGGCTGACATCTATGCCAATGATTGGCCAGGTTTTGTATCCATACACCAGGGAACGAAGAACCTGCTTGATGTAATCGATCGCTACGGCAAGCTCGACACGCTGGTTAATATTTCCACTCAACTCGTGGTCGGCCCGGAGCATCGCCCGCGATCGTTGCTTGATTATCGCCCATACACGATGTATGGAGAGGCAAAGGCGTTCGCCGAGAGCCTGCTTCTGCAGTGGCAATCACCGACCCATTGGGTCACCGTACGCCCAGCGAATATTTGGGGGCCTTACCACCCCTCTTTCGCCGATGCGATCTGGAAATACATACGTCAGCGAGTCTATCTGCATCCTGACGTGCGTGAACCGGTTATGCGTAGTTATGGCTACGTAAGAAACACGGCTGAGCAGGTGGTCGCATTGATGCGGCGCGATCGATCACAGACGGATCGCCAGGTGTTCTACGCAGCCGATGCCGTGATGGATTCTGCCATCTGGGTTGATGCTTTCGCTGTGGCGTTGACTGGTAAACGGTCACGACGAATGAAGCTTCCGATATTGCGAGCGATGGGATGGGCTGGGGATATCGCGATGAAACTTGGGATTCGACCGCCGATTGACTCCGGACGTGTGATGCGCATGACACATTCCTACGCAGTGCCACTCGAGGCGACGCTGGCGCTTACCGGAACTCCTCGGATTCAGCTCGAGGCGGGGGTCGTGGAAACTGTGCAGGGGCTTAATGGGCTGCCGAGCTAGGCTCAATTGTGGTAAAATGTCGAATTGCGGAGGCTAATGTTTGAGGCTGCTTTTTCTTGAGCAGAATTTTCGGCAGGGGTGGGGCGGCGCCCCCGAGTCTGCGCGATTGATGGCGAATTTCTTAACGCCTCGAGGTGTCGATTGCGACGTATTTGATTCAGGTTTCATTTGCAACGACGTTGGCAAACTCACTGTACTTCCCGAACCCGGTTCCGTGTTTCCTCGGTTCAGCTTTAAATCAACACAAAGTTACGACGCAATTTTACTGACGGGCCCATGGCAAAATCCCTTCCATCTTTGGCGGGTTTTGGCGCGGCGAGGCAAGGATCAGCCGCTGTATTACTTGCCACGCGGCGGGTTAGCGCGGATCGACTTTGAATTACGGAAACGCGTAAAGAAAAAGGCGTATTTTCTTGCGGTCGAGCGTCGCTTTCTTGATGCCTCGAATGGTGTCATTTTTTCTTCTACGGCGGAGCGTACGGAAACCATTGCAGCTGCTGTTGGACGCAGGCCCGAATATGTCATACCCGATTTCGTCACTGCCCCCAGGCAGGAGATGCGGAGTGATGGTCACTCGATACAGAAAGTGGTAACCTTCGGTTTCCTGGCGGAAATCAGTCCACGCAAGGGGCTGATCAGGCTGCGGAAAAAGTCTTCGATGAGTCACTTTTTCTCCACAGGGGATTGAGATATGACGTAGGTATGCGTGGAGACGACGAGCAGCAAAGAGGGATGTTCAGTTACGTAACGCTGGAAC
>Ga0207933_1000265_pt1 | contig 54750 bp, 43 predicted proteins | sample NGESurdeep092012_4_FD_184488 | JGI IMG/M metagenome (GOLD analysis project Ga0207933, IMG submission 184488) | Arctic peat soil microbial communities from Barrow, Alaska - NGEE Surface sample F53-3 deep-092012 (SPAdes) | ecosystem: Environmental > Terrestrial > Soil > Wetlands > Peat ...
GCCATAGTCGCGCAACGCGACGAGCGAAGCCTCGGGCAGGCTCGGCACCAGCGCCGCCATAATTCCGGCCACTGGCACCATGCCCTTCAGGCCGCTCTTCTCCGGCGGCTCCAGAATTTCGCCCAGCTGCAGAGGCCGCTTGCGATAGAAATCGGCGGTCGCGAGCTTCGGCATTGTACCCACCCCGGCGATCGAGTGGACTTTGCCGTCTTTGGTGCGGATCAGAATGGGCGCTTCCCCGCCCCATCCCACGTGCGAATACTCGGTCGTCGCGGCCGCGAAAATACTCGCAACCCCGGCATCGACCGCGTTGCCACCCGTGTAATACATCCGCATGGCCGCGCCCGTGGCATAGCCGCTGCCGGCCGCGATGGCGCCATGCGTGCCGCGCGCCGGGAATTGCGCCGGGTGTTCGGCGGCTCGCTGCTGCGCGAACACCATGCCGATAATGGATAAACCGAAAACCGCTGGAACTAGAAAGACTGGACGGATTCTCATGTTTGGCTGCTTTAACCCGGCGTTTGGCCGGATGCTTATAATAATGCTAGTTCCGTGCCCAACCCGCAACTTTCGCCCCTGTCCGCCCCGCCTGTTTCCGGCCTGACGAACTAATGCCCAACTGGAAAGATCATGGAATCCGCATCGTGCGCGCGGGCGAACTCGACGCCAATACCGCGCAAACCCCTGGCATGACGAGAGCCGCCGCTATTACGCAGGCGCGCGCCGGTGCGAATAAACTCTGGGCCGGAACGGTAGTGGTGGAGCCGGCCGCCCGGACCGCCGCGCACCATCATGGCGAACTGGAAACGGTGATTTACATCGTGAAGGGCCGCGCCCGTTTTCGCTGGGGAGATCGTCTGGAGTTTTCCGAAGAGGCGGGGCCGGGCGATTTCATCTTCGTGCCTCCCTGGGTGCCGCATCAGGAGATGAACGCGCGCGCCGATGAGCCGGTGGAAGCCGTGGTGGTGCGCAGCGGTCAGGAGCCCGTCGTCATTAATCTGGACATTGCCGAAGCCGCCGAATTCCCGGTGCCATTCCATCCGCGGCCTGATGAGAAGCCGCCGGGCGATAAACAGTGACGCTGCTTCTGCTGCTTCTCGCGGGGCTGGCGGGCGGGGCGGCGAATGCTCTGGCGGGCGGCGGGACTTTCATCGTCTTCCCGGCGTTGCTGCTCGCGGGCGTTGCGTCCGTGAAGGCGAATGCCACGGCTTCTCTGGTCATGCTGCCCGGTGGAATCGTATCCGCATGGATCTATCGCGGCTCGCTGGTGGACCAGCCGCGCCGCACCATGGCTCAACTGGTCGTGATCAGCCTCGCGGGTTCGCTCGTCGGCAGCTATCTGCTCTTGCGGACAGCGAATGCGACCTTCTCGTCACTGGTGCCTTGGCTGCTGCTGGTTGCGGCCAGCGTTTTTACCGCCGCGCCCCGGCTGCGCAGTGCCGCCTCGCATGCCGCCGGGCACAAGTCCCTCGTGGGGCTGCTCATCGGCCAGTTCGCGATCGCGGTGTATGGAGGATATTTCGGCGCCGGGATGGGCGTTCTGATGCTTGCGCTCTTTCTGGCGGCGGCGAGCATGACCGTCCAGTCCGCCAGCGGTCTGCGCCTGATCTGCGCCACGGCGGTGAACCTTCTTGCCGTGGCAAACTTCGCGCTTCGCGGCGCGCTCGACTGGCAGTGGGGCATCCCGATGCTGATGGCCGGCATTGTGGGCGGGTATCTCGGGGCCAGCGTGTTCCGCCGTCTGAGCGAGAAGACGGCGCGCAACACAATTCTTGTATATGCCTGGTCATTGACATTGTGGTTCTTCGCGCGCGCGTGGCTCGGTCACTCGGCGTAGGAACGCGCGATCGTATTAGCGGCGGTCACGGCGATCCGAAATAAGTGCGATTGATTTATTTGTAAATGAATCAGTAATCTACAGATGGCACCTCACCCCAATAGGCTCGCGTCCGCGCAACCCGGTGTTACCTTCCAATCGTAAGAACCTGATCGCACCCATGGCGTGTCGGGGCACTAAGCCGCCTAATTCCTCGAAGCGCTGAGCGGCATAACGTCAAAACAATGGGCCGGCAGGCGCAGCCGGTCAACCCGCGGCCTCAGCCTCGTCTGAGAAATCAAAACGGGCGTTGGCCTGAACGATATCAGGCAGTGGGGCGCCCCCACGTGGAAACGTAACGCCGGCGGTCGAAAGCCGCCGGTGAGTTTCCCGGCTAATCGCCGCTCTGCAAGGCCCCACCAGGAATAAGAATCCCCGGCCGGTTCATCCCCGGCTCCCTGCCGAAACGTTTCCGCAGCCGATCCAGGTAAAGATAAACCACCGGTGTCGTAAACAGCGTCAACATCTGGCTCACGATCAAACCACCCACAATTGCGATTCCGAGAGGCTGCCGCAACTCCGAACCCACGCCATATCCGAACGCCATCGGCATGCCGCCCAGCAGCGCGCACGATGTGGTCATCATGATGGGACGGAAACGCAGCAGGCAGGCCTGATAAATCGAATCCCGCGGGCTCATGCCTTCGCGCTCCGCCGCCAGCGCGAAATCGATCATCATAATCGCATTCTTCTTCACGATCCCGATCAGCAGAATGATCCCGATCATCGCAATGATCGATAATTCCGTCCGGAACAGCACCAGCGCAATCAACGCTCCGACCCCGGCCGAGGGCAGCGTCGAAATAATCGTCAGCGGATGAATCAGGCTCTCGTACAGAATCCCCAGCACGATGTAAACGGCCAGCAGGGCCGTCAGAACCAGCAGAGGCTGGCTCGACAACAAATCCTGAAACGCCTGCGCGGTGCCCGCGAACTTGCCCGTGATGCTCGTGGGCAATCCCATCTCGAGTTCGGCTTTGTCGATGGCCAGCACGGCATCGCTGAGTGCCAGCCCATCCGGCAGGTTGAACGAAATCGTGGTTGCGGGGAACTGACCCTGGTGAGGTAACTGCAACGGCGTGAGCCCCTGGGAGAAATGCGCGAAGGTGGAAAGCGGAATCGAGAGGCCTCGCGGCGTCTGCACGTAAATTTTCTGCAAAAAATCCGGACTCTCCCACCACTGTTGCTGTAGCGCCAGCACCACATGGTACTGGTTGATCGACTTGTACATGGTCGAAACCTGGCGCTGGCCGAACGCATCGTAGAGGGCGCTATCCACTGCCTGAGCCGTCAGGCCCAGCCGCGAGGCCGTATCGCGATCGATAATCACATTCGACGAAAGCCCCGAGTTCTGCTGGTCCGAACTCACGTCCACCAGTTCCGGCAGAGTAGAGAGTTTGTCCAGCACCCTCGGCCCCCACAGGTTGAGCAGATCGAGATCCTGCGTCTGTAGCGTGTACTGGTACTGGGCATTACTCTGCCGGCCACCGATACGGAGGTCCTGCTGGGATTGCAGGAACAACGTTGCCCCGGGCATGCCGGAAGTCTTCTGGCGGATGCGGGCGATCACCTGATCCGGTGTCGTCTTCCGCTTCGGTTTCAATTGCACGAAAATCTGCGCGGAGCTCGACCCCTGGGAGCCGCCGTTCCCTCCCGCCGTGATTCCGATCGTATCCACATCCGGGTCCGCCCGGACCTGCTCCTCGTACCACTTCGCTTTCTCCACCAGGGACTGGTAGGAAATATGCTGCTGCCCCTGCACCTGGCCATATAGCCGCCCGGTATCCTGTTGCGGGAAAAATCCCTTGGGGATCTTCACGTAAAGGTAGCCGCTCACGCCTATCGTCCCGAGCATCACCAGCAATACCGGCGCGGGATGCCGCAACACCGATTCGAGCGCCGCCGCATAGGTCGAAATCACCCACTGAAAGAACTTTTCAGTCGAGTTATAGAACCTGCCGCGCGCGTGGGCGGCCTTGAGCAGCCGGGAACACATCATCGGGGTGGCGGTGAGTGAAATGACCAGCGAAACGGCAATCGAGACCGAAAGCACCACGGCAAATTCCCGGAACAGCCGGCCGATAATCCCCGGCATCAGGAGGATCGGGATGAAGACGGCGATCAGCGAGACACTCATCGAGAGCACCGTGAAACCGATCTCCTCCGCCCCCCGCAGCGCCGCGCGCATGGGCTGCATTCCGCCTTCAATGTGCCGCGTGATGTTTTCGATGACCACGATCGCATCGTCCACCACGAATCCCGTCGCGATCGTCAGGCCCATCAGCGACAGATTGTCGAGCGAGTACCCGAGCAGGTGCATCGCGCCGAAGGTGGCGATCAGCGAAACCGGCACCGAGACACTGGGGATGAATGTTGCCCATCCATTGCGCAGGAAGATGAAGACCACCACGATCACAAGGCCGATGGAGAAGAGCATGTTGCGCTGGGCGTCGCGCACCGAGTCGCGAATCGTGGTGGTGCGGTCGTTCTCCACCGTGAAGTTCACGGTGGGCGGCAGGGACGCTTTGAACTGCGGCAGTATATCCTTGATGCGCCTTACCGTGTCCACGACATTGGCGGTCGGCTGGCGCCGGATCTGGATCAGCACGGCCGGCTTGCCGTCGGCCATGCCGAGGTTTCGGACGTCTTCCACCGAGTCGATCACGCGGCCCAGATCGGACAAACGCACCGGCGCGCCCTTGCGGTAGACGACGATAAGGTTCCTGTAATCCTTCGCCTCGAGCAACTGATCGGTCACCAGCAGAGGAGTGGTGATCCGCGCATTATCGAGCGAGCCTTTGGGTTTGTTGGCGTTGGCATTGGCCAGAAAGCTGCCAATCTGATCCAGCCCCACGTTGTATTGAGAGACAGGCTGCGGATTCACTTCCACGCGCACGGCGGGCAGGGAACTCCCGCTTACCTGCACCTGGCCGACTCCCTCGATCTGCGCCAGCTTCTGCGCAAACACGGAAGACGCAACGTCGTACAACTGGGACCGCGGCACCACTTTCGAGGTCATGGCGAGAATCAGGATCGGCTGGTCCGCCGGGTTTTGTTTCTTGTAATGCGGGTTCGTGGGAAGGTTTGCCGGCAGATAGCCCGCGGCCGCGTTGATCGCAGCCTGCACGTCGCGCGCCGCAGCGTTGATGTCGCGGCTCAGGTCGAACTGGAGGGTTACCTGGACAGCGCCGACCGAACTCCGCGACGTCATCTCCGTGACGCCCGCAATGCGCGTGAACTGCTTTTCAAGCGGCGTGGCGATGGAGGCGGCCATCACCTCCGGGCTCCCTCCCGGAAGACTCGCCTGCACGTTGATGGTTGGAAAATCCACCTGCGGCAGCGCCGCCACCGGCAACTGAAAATAAGCGATGCCGCCCGCAAGCGTGAGCGCGACCGTCAGCAGCGTGGTGGCGACCGGCCTTTCGATGAAAGGTGCTGAAATACTCATTCCAGTGTCCTGCCAGTATATGCAAGAATTTCGCCGGGCGCGACCCATGTATCGGACACATGTGCCGGACATCAAGATGCCGGATATACTACGGCCTTAAACTTAAGGAAGACGGAATATGACACGCCCCCTCACTCTTTCGGCCGCCCTCTGCACAATTCTGCTGGTCTTCCTGCCGAATGCTCCGGCGCAGAATCGCATGAGCTTCCCGCTCGTGTCGCGCGACAGCGGCCATATTGCGCTTGGCCTCGCGCTGCGCAAACTCGATGTCTCCGGCACTTTCATGCAGGCGCCCGCGCACCCCGACGACGAAACCAACGCACTGTTCGCCATGTTCACTCACGGCATGGGGCTCCGGTCGATCGATCTGCAGAATAACCGCGGCGGTGGGGGGCAGAACGAGATCGGGCCCGAACTCTTCCGCGACATCGCCGTGCTGCGAACGTCCGAGTTGCTCGCGGCCCACCGGCTTGACGGCGCCGAACAATACTTTACCCGCGCTATCGATTACGGGTACTCCTTCGACCCACAGGAAGTCATCTCAAAATGGGGCTGGCACGATATTGTCGGCGACTACGTCAGACTGATCCGCGAGCTTCGCCCGGACGTCGTGCTGACCATGAACATTCAGGGCCGCGGCGGCGACCGTGCGCACGAAGCCACGACGATCCTGGTCCATGAAGCATGGAAGGCGGCGGGCGATCCGGCCATGTATCCCGAGCAGCTTCGCGAAGGCCTACGGCCCTGGCAGCCGAAGAAGCTCTACTTTGCCGCGCCTCCGCCTCGTCCTGCCGAAGGAAGAGGTGGGGCGGGAAGAGGACGCGGCGCCGCCGCCCAGGACACGACACTTACTCGCGTCGACACCGCCGTCTATGACCCGCTTCTCGGCCGCACTTACTCCGACATCGGGGCCGACGCCCGCGGCAACCACAAATGCCAGGGGATGACTGCACTGCCGCCACTCCCCGGAGCCCGAGGCGGTCGAGGCGGCCCGGGCAGAGGGGGTCCAGGCAGTTACCAGCTGGTCGAATCCACCATCCCGGGGCAAACGGAAAAGCACGAGACCTCGCTCTTCGATGGCATCGATACCAGCCTTGCGTCGCTCGTGCAATTCGCCGGGCCTAATCCGCCTGCGGGTCTTACCGCGGGCATCGGCGCCATCGTTACAGAGGCGAAGCGCGCCCAAAGCGCGTTCGACGCAGGCAGCGACGCAGCCACCGCCGCGCCCATCGAAGCCGGGCTCAAGGCCGTCCGCGCGTTGCGCGCGCAACTGGCCTCCATCGGTCTGAGCGATTCCGCCCGCTATGAAATCGACTTCCGGCTCGCCCTGAAAGAGCGCGATTATGAGGATGCCGTCCTCATTTCCCATGGCTTGACTTTCGATGCGGTGGCGGACGACGGGCTCATCGTCGCCGGGCAACCCGTGAAACTGTCGCTGCTGGCCGTGAACCGGGGACCGTCGGACGTCAGCATCGCGAGCGTTGCCATTGCGGGTTTCGACACTCCGGGCAGTTGCACTGCCGGGCCCGTCAAGACCAACGCCGTCTTCACGTGTTCCGTGGAAACACATGTCCCGAAGGACGCTAAGCCCACCACCCCATATTTCACCGACAACTACTGGAAACATCCGGAAAACCAGGCCATCGACATCTTCGCGCCGGGCGTGCCGTTCGGCGTACCGTTCGCCCCCACGCCGTTCCGGGTCACGTTCCACGTCAAGGCGGGCGATGTCGAGGTTTCGCGCGAACTCCCCGTGCAGTTCCGCTATGTGAAAGACATTTACACTGGCGACAAGCGCATGGAACTGAACGTGGTGCCTGCGTTTTCGCTGCGGATTGAGCCCGCGCTGGCGGTGATTCCCGTGGCCAAACCGGTCATGCGCGAAGTTCGCGTGTCGGTCACCAACGGAACCAAGGGCGCGGCCGGAGCCAGCGTGGCGCTCGCTCTGCCCGCCGGATGGAAAGCCACTCCCGCGAGCGTGCCGCTCAGATTCACGCATGAGGATGAATCGTTGTCCGCCCGTTTCCAGGTCAGCGCGCCCGCGCAGACGAAGACGGGCGATTACACCCTGCGCGCCATCGTGACTTCACCCGCCGCGGGCAACGAACAATTCACCACCGGCTATCAGGAGATCGAGTACCCGCACGTCGAGCGAAGGCAGGTCATCAAACCCGCCGAGATCGCGCTCAAAGTGATCGACGTGAAGACCGTGCCTGGCTTGCGCGTGGGCTATATCGACGGCTCGGGCGATCAGGTCCCGCAGGCCATCGAGCAACTGGGCGCGAAGCTGACTTTCATTACTCCGGACGAACTGGCCGGCGGCGACCTCTCGAAGTACGACGTGATTGTAACCGGGGTCCGCGCCTACGAACGCCGCGACGATCTGCGTGCCTACAATCACCGCCTGCTCGAATACGCGGCGCGCGGCGGCGCCGTGATCGTGCAGTACAACAAGATGGAGTTCAACCAGGAACAGTACGGGCCTTACCCCGCGAAGGTGAGCAACAACCGCGTGGCGGATGAACTGGTGCCGGTCAAAATCCTGGTCCCGGCCGATCCGGTCTTCAACTTTCCCAACAAAATCGGCCCGCAGGCATGGGCCGGATGGACGCAGGAACGAGGCCTTTACTTTCTTGGAGAGAAAGATCCGAAGTATATCGATCTTGTGTCAATGGTGGATTCATTCAAAGACAATCCGGGAGTAAAACTCGGGTCTCTGGTGGAAGCGAAGACCGGCAAAGGCCACTGGATCTATCTTGGGCTCGGACTATGGCGTCAGTTGCCGGCCGGGACTGGCGGCGCTTATCAACTGCTTGCTAACCTGCTGGCGCTGGGGCATCGGTAGGTCGGCCTGAGCTGGCGGCACTTCGACGAACCAGCCCAGCCGCTGTTGTAACCGCCTGGTGGATTCGTTGCTCCTGCGGGGGGAAGTCCGGGTCGAAGGTGCACAGGACGTTGCCGGTGAAGTCAAAACATCACACCCCAGCCGCCGAAGTTCCGTCACGACCTGCAGGGGATATTTTCGGTGGAATAGAAGCGGGCGATTTCAGGCGGTTTCGTTCTCGCGAATCCGCGCCTCCATGTCGGCAGCGTGAGAGCGGGCATACGCCCATGCGTTGGCGAGGTCCACTGCCCGGAGAGACGGGTATGCGGCGAGCAGCGCCTGTTCGCTCGCGCCCAGACGGCGTGCCTGCTCCAGCAGCCAAACCGGAATTCGAGTCCGAACAATGCACGGTTCGCCCCCGCAAACGTCAGGACGGGAGTCAATTCCCGGAAATGCCTCGGGAAGTTCCTGCGGTACCCACTCAGTTCGCCATGCCACTTACATCAATTGTCGCTGAAGACAACTGCCTGGAATTACCAGAGCAGCTTCAAAGCGAATTGAATTTGCCGTGACGTAGTGGCCGTGCTCGTAATTACGCCCGCCGTAGGCGAAACCCCCGTCGGCGTGAATACCACCGCGTTCGGCGTATTGAAGTTAGTGTGGTTCAGGACGTTGAAGAACTCGGCGCGGAACTGCAGGCGAGATCTCTCGCGCAGCGGAATCTCTTTCAAAAGCGAAAAGTCCCACGTTGCCAGACCCGGTCCGATCAGCGTATCTCTGCCCAGGTTCCCATAGAAGCCGCTGCCGCTCGGCGGCGCGAGGAAGGCCGCGGGATTGAACCACTGGTTCGGATTGTTCAGGATCACCGGACCGGTAAATGCCGGATTCACAAAAGGCCGCACCGGATTGCGCGTGTCGCCGTTATTCGAAGGGTTGTAGCTGAGTTGCGGGGTGAAGGGGAACCCGCCTTGCCGGGTCACGATTGAATTCACCGTCCAGCCGCTCGTGAGCAGGTTGCTTTTCCCGAAGGGCAGAGCATACGTGGCATTGATCGCGGCCACGTTTCTGACATCGAAATTTGCGAGGCCCCGATCCGCCCGAAGATTGAAAGGATTCGAAGCCAGCGCGGGCTCGCCGCCGGAAGCGGTGGCATTCAGGGAATCGCCATCGTCAATCGTCTTCGACCGGGTGTAAACGCCCCGCACCGAAAGACCGTTGCTGAAGCGATGGTTCAGATCCACCTGCAACGCATTATAGGAACTGTCGCCAGCTGAGAAGTAAGTCCACGTGTTGGCGATGCTTGGATTCGGCTTGGTTGCGGTGGGCACATAGTAAGTGCCGGCGGGTACCGCGGTGCCCGCGATCCCGGCGGGAAAAGTGGAAGGATAGTTAGCGGGGCACGGCGACGCGGGACAGATCACCGGAAACGGTTCGTTCGCATCGATACCGATAATTTCGTGATATCCGCGAGAGCCCACATAGCCAACGGTCAACGCGGTATTGGCGGTCAGCTCCTGCTGTACACGGAGCGACCAGGAAATGAGCGTCGGAGTTTGCAGATCGGGCTGCACGCCGCCGGGCACCAGGCGCGCGGTGGACGGGATCGGCGCGGACGTGGCGAGAGGCAACTGGGAAACGGGGACGTTCGGCAGGCTCCATGTCGGGTTGTAGGGCGCGTTCTGGTCGGTGCGGTAGCCAAGGGCGTCCTGCAGGTCGTTATACATACCGAATCCGGCGCGGATGACGGTCTTGTTCGCTTTGTGGAAAGGGCTCCATGCCAGACCGGCGCGCGGCTGCGGCAGGAACTTTGCATTGTTCACGGTGAAGACCGAGTTGCCGACGGTGGGCTGGCTCGAAATGACCCTGTTTGGGTAAGTGTAGTTCGACGCGCGGCCGTTTGCCTCATTCCATCCGGTGGAGAATTCATCGCGGAAGCCAAGCGAGAGCGTCAGGCCCGGGCGCAGGCGAATCGCATCCTGAACATAGAAAGCCCCGAACCACGAACGCCAGTTCATCTCTGTCGGGGTGGGGTCATAGAGCAGCGTCCCGACGGTCCCCGCCAAGAACGTTTGCAGACTGGTGAAGGTCGCTTGTCCGTACTGGCTGAGAGCGAGCATTTCATTCGATTGCAACCGCTGGAACCATGCGCCGGCGGTGATTCGGTGGCGCCCGTACGTGTAGGAAACACGGTCCTCCCAGGTATATAGATTGCGGGCCACATGCAGATTGCTGCCGTTGTTACTGCCGGCAAGGCTGAGCTGAGCGGTAGGATTCGAGGCCGCGCTGCCGCCCACAACCAGTGCGCCGATCGGGTCACCCGTCAGGAAGCCGGGAAGAGACGCCGCCGGAGAACCGGGCGTGGGCTCTCCCGTGAAGAAATAGCCCGCCCGCGAATACCCGGCGCGGAAGGTGTTGAGCAGCGCGGAGGAGAAGACATGCGTCTCTTCAATGCTCACGACCTGTTCGCGCAGGCTCTCGACGTCGGTGCTGTACGAGTTGGTGCCGGTGGGGGTGAAATCCGCGCTGTCGTCGATGGTATACACGGCGGACAGCGTATCTTTATTCGAAAAAATGTGATCGAGGCGCGTCGTGCCGAAATCGTCCCGGATGGTTTGCAATGGGCTGTTGAAGGCCTCTGAAATTCCACCGAAGCCGGATGCGCCGGGCGTTGCCACGGGCCACGCCGAGATCAGGGGCGAGACGCCCACGAAGGCGAGGCCGGATGCGGGACACGGACTGGGCGCCGGGCTGACCAGCTTGCAGGGCAGGTAGCCGTTCCGCGCATTGTTGTCCGGTACCAGGTCGACGCCGGTCTGATGCAGATGCTGGAGGAAACCTTCGTAATTCGCGAAGACGAACGTCTTGTCCTTTTGGATCGGTCCACCGATCGAGCCGCCGAACTGGTTACGCTCGAAGCCCGGAACCGAAGCGCCGTCGAAGAAATTGCGCGCATCCACCGCGTTGTTGCGCAGGTATTCGAACACGGATCCATGGAGCTGGTTCGTGCCGGACTGGGTCACGATCAAAACCTGGGCACCCGGACGCTTGCCGTACTCCGCATCGTAAGAATCGCGCAGCACGTTGAATTCGCGCACCGCGTCCACGCCCAGCAGTTGCTGGCTGGTGCCGCCCGGCTGCATGTTGTTCTCGGCCGCGCCGGTGAATTCAATACCATTCAGCAGAAAGAGATTCTGTTGCGGCCGATTTCCCGAAACCGCGAAGTTATTGCCCACGGTGGAATTCGAAACGCCGATCCCGCCGGTTTTGGCCGCGGTGTAATTCACGATTCCGGGGTTCAGCGTCAGCAGTTCGTCGTAGCTGCGGCCGTTGAGCGGCAAGTCTTTCACCTGCTCCTGACCCGCCACGCCCGAGATGTCCGCGGTGGTGAGGCCGACCACCGGAGCGTCACCGTTCACCGTAACCTGCTGAGTGGGCTCTCCCACCCGCAGATTGAGATCCACCGTGGCATCCTGGCCTACCACCAGCCGCACTCCCTTGCGCAGTTCTTCCGTGAACCCCGCTTTCCGCGCGCTGACCTCATAGTCTCCCGGCGGCAGAGAGAACAAACGGTAAGCCCCCGAATTATCGGAAACGGCATCGCGGGTGGCACCCGTGTCCGTGTCCCGGGCCGTCACGTTCGCGGCGGGAACCACGGCGCCGGACGGGTCCGTGACTGTTCCCGAGAGATTCGCGGATACCTGAGCGGCGAGCGGCGCGACTCCCGCCAGAAAGACGAGGAAAACGGTTACCGGTCTCATGTGTGTCTTTTAAAAAATTAATTGTAATGCATAGCAGACAATGAAACGCGGCCGGGCCGGATCGTGATAAAGTTTTCGTGGGAAAAGGAGGCATAAAAATGCAGCATGGACATAATCGAAACGGTTTCGTGTTCGGGTTTGCGATCGTTGCGGGTCTGGGCGCACTGGCTCCATTCGCTTCCGCGCAGGCTCCGGCGGCAAAGCCGTTCACGGTCCACGAATTGAGGCCCAACTTCTACTGGGTCGAAGGCGGGGGCGGAAACAGCGGAGTCATTGTCGGCAATAAAGGCGTGCTCGTTATTGACGCCAAGACCACTCCCGCGGGCGGCGCGGAATTGCTGGCGGATATCGCGAAGATTACACCGAAACCCGTGACCACGGTCATTCTCACGCACAGCGACGCAGATCACGTGAACGGGCTGGCGGCCTTTCCCGCGGGCCTGAAGATTATCGCTCACGAGAACAACAAGAAGGAGCAGGAAGCCGCGATAGCCGCCGGTGGCCGCGGCGCGCCTCCGGCAGACCGCCTTCCCACGGAGGTGGTGACGAAGGCCCGGGAAGGCATGAAGATCGACGGCGTTAAGGTGGAACTTTACCACTGGGCGCCGGCGCACACGAGCGGCGATCTCATCGTTTTTTTCCCCGATGAGAATATTGCGTTCACCGGGGACGTTATTTCCACCACGCTTCCCGACCCGCTCATTCACCTTGAAAAGAACGGATCGTCGGAAGGCTGGATTGAGAACGCGAAGGGAATTGTGAGTCTCAACGCCGACCAGTTCGTTCCCGGGCATGGCGACGTCGAGACGAAGGCGGCCGTGCAGAAACGCCTCGACAGCGCGGAAGCCAAGCGGGCAAAAATCAAGGAACTGGTGGCACAGGGGAAATCGCTTGCGGAGATCAAGGCCGCGGTAGGGGATCCGCCAGCCACGCCAGGCCGCGCACCGAGGTTTGCCACCTTCACGGACGTCGTCTATCGTGAACTGACGAAGAAATCGTCCTGACTCAGCCGCCCCCGATTATTCCTGGCCGTCCTTACATGGCGAAGTGGGCGGCCAAAGCCTTGCCAATCACGAACAGAGCACCGAGGACGATTATCGGAATCACTGCCACGCCCAGGACGAAGCCGAGAATTGAGAGAGAGGCGATGCTGAACTGCGGTTTCATAAGTTTCAAAATCTCCTGCTGTCTTCTAAGGTACAGCACGGCGCTGTCTGGAACGGGAACTGTTTGACCTGGGATCCGCGGCACGCCGCGGGTTCGCAGCTGCAGGCCCGGCGGGCAGCAATAAAAACGATCAACGACAATAGGGAGCGAGCCATCCCATGACGATGCTGCGGTACTGGCTGCTCGCGTTCACCTCAATCTTCGTGCTGGTCGATCCGATCGCGGCCGTGCCCACGTTCCTCGCGATGACACACGGATCGGACCGCGCCCGCAGACGCCACATGGCCGTGCGCGCCGCATGGACGTGTTTCCTGGTGCTGATAACGTTTTCGCTCGGCGGCACCCTGATTTTTGAGTTGTTTGGAATTACGCTCGCAGCCTTCAAAATCGCCGGGGGGTTGATTCTGGGGCTTATCGGGCTCGACATGCTGCGGGCAAAACGGTCGGCGGTCAAGGAAACGCCCGACGATGCCGAGGAGGGCTCCGGGAAAGAGGACGTCGGCATCATTCCATTGGGCATACCGATGCTGGCCGGACCCGGCGCCATTTCGAGCGTCATCGTCCTCACGACTCAGAATCACGACTGGTTCCACCAGGCTGCCGTTCTCTGCGCGATCGGCGTGACGGCCGCGATCTCATTTGTGGTGCTGGCCGCCGCCGATCGCGTCAGTTCCAGGCTGCACGAAACCGGCATCCGGATTCTGACCCGCCTGATGGGCCTGTTACTCATGGCCATCGCGGTGCAATTCGTTCTCAATGGCCTTAAGGATGCCGGCATCGGGCACTGAATGGCGATCAACGTGCTAATCACTTGCCGGAGAATCCCGCGAATGAGTACAGCCGCTGCCGTGAGACGTTTTTCGTTGGTGACTGCCCTGATGTTTATGGGCATGGCCGGGTGTAATAAAGCACAGGAGCCGGTAGCTCAGACGCAGGCGGCTGCTCCGGGCAGTGCGGTTCCCGCGAACGGAGACCCTGCAAACGGAAACCTCGCTCCAGTGGACCAGTCAGGCGCGCAGACACAGCAGGTGGCGGATACTTCCCAGCAGACAAATCAGAACTATGCGCCAGCGCCGGTGGATCAAAGTTCCCAAAACTATGCGCCAGCTCCGGTGGACCAGGGTTACGATGCGAACAGCGCTTACCCGGCTGCCGGGGATGACACGGCATACGAGCAGACCGTCGAGGCCACACAGCCTCCGCCGCCTCTTCCGGAGTACAGTCAGCCGGTAGATCCCGGCGAGAATTACCTGTGGACACCGGGCTACTGGGCTTATGCTTCGGGTGGCTATTACTGGGTTCCCGGGGCATGGGTACTGGCGCCGTGGGTTGGCGCACTCTGGACGCCTCCCTATTGGGGTTATGAGAACAACGTTTACCTGTGGCATTCAGGCTACTGGGGCGCACATATCGGTTTTTATGGCGGAGTGAACTACGGCTTCGGATATACGGGCCGCGGTTACTATGGCGCTTACTGGAATAACGGCCAGGTCGCCTACAATCGTGCCGTCACCAACGTCAATGGCGCGAACGTGCGTAACGTCTATAACTATCCGGTGGCGGAAAACCGCGGTAATCGCGTGAGCTACAACGGCGGACGCGGTGGAATCAGCGCGCGGCCGACCGCGCAGGAAGCGGCCGTGGTCCGCGGCCCCCGCACGGCTCCGGTGGCCGCACAGATTCAGCATGCAAGGCAAGCTGCCGGCAACCGGGCACAATTTGCTTCGGGCGGCCGGGCGCAACCGTCAACCCTTGTGGCGGCACGGCCGCTTGCAACTCCCTACAGAGCACCGGCGGCGCGCCCTCCGGCTGCCGCGCTGCGATCCGTGGCGCGGTCCACTAATGAAGCGCGCGCGCCATCACGGCAGAACGAGCGCCAGGCGCAGCAACAAGCCACCCGCCCCGCGATTCAGGAGAACAGACCGGTGCAGCAGCAGGCTCGTCCGGAACCTCAGCAGCGTGCGGCCGAACCGCGTCCGGTGCAGCAGCAGGCTCGTCCGGAACCTCAGCAGCGTGCGGTCGAACCGCGTCCGGTGCAGCAGCAGGCTCGTCCCGAACCGCAGCAGCGCGCAGCCGAACCGCGTCCGGTGCAGCAGCAGGCTCGTCCGGAGCCGCAGCGAGCGCCAGTAGCTCGTCCGGCTCCGCAAGCTCGTCCCGAGGCGCAACGTGCGCCCGTGGCGCGTCCGGCTCCGCAAGCTCGTCCTGAACCGCAGCGCGCACCCGCGGCGCGTCCGGCGCCGCAGGCTCGTCCGGAACCGCAGCGTGCACCTGAGGCGCGGCCTGCTCCCGCGGCTCGTGCGGAGCCGCAGCGCGCTCCAGCGGCCAGACAGGCTCCAGAGGCCAGACCCGCACCCAAACCGGAAGAACGCAAAGACAAATAAGCAGCGCGGCGACCAGAGGCCGCGCGGATACCGGGGTTTGATAAGCTGAAGTCGCTCAAGAGGCTTCCGTTTATGAGACTCCGGTTTTCCCTTTTTATGGTGCTCTGCACCTGTCTGCTGGCTGCGGTCCCAGCTTTTGCTCATCATTCATTCGCGGCGGAATTCGATTCCAAAAAGCCGATCACCCTCGATGGCAAATTCACGAAGATGGACTGGGTTAATCCCCATTCCTGGATTCACATGGAGGTTGTCAACAAGGACACCGGGAAGACCGACACCTGGGACATCGAGACCGGACCTCCGAATACTCTTTACCGGAACGGCTGGCGCAAGAATTCGATCAAACCAGGCGAAAATATCGTCGTCTTCGGGACACGGGCCAAAAACGGCACGAACACCGCCAATGCCCGTACCGTGAAAACCGCCGACGGACGCAGCCTCCTCGCCGGTTCTTCCGAAGGCAACCCTGCCGCCGGAACGCCGGAAACCAAGTAAGCGATGAAACTCCTCATCCTGACAATCTGGGGCGCGACGATTTGTTCGGCCGCCAGCCCTTACAACCCTCCCCGCCTCGCCGATGGCAAACCCGACCTCAACGGAATCTGGCAGGTGCGGGGAAACGTCGATGCCAACCTCGAAGGGAAGGTGAGGGGCAGGAACATCATCGTCGATCCGCCCGATGGCCGCATCCCTTACAAGCCTGAAGCGCTCGCTCACAGCAGGGAAAACAACAGGAATCGGGCGACGGCCGATCCGGTCAACAAATGCCTGATGCCTGGCGTGCCACGCTTCGTTTACATGCCCTATCCCCTGCAGATCGTGGAATCCGCCAACCAGCCCGATATCGTCTTTCTCTCCCAATACGTGCACAACATTCGCAACATCAACATGAAGGGGGAGCATCTGGACGGCCTCGATCTCTGGCTGGGAGATTCGCGCGGCCATTGGGATGGCGACAGTCTGGTGGTCGATGTGGCCGATTTCAACGACATGACCTGGTTCGATGCCGCGGGCGCCGATCACAGCGACGCGCTGCACGTGGTCGAACGCTTCAAACGCACGGGCCCGGATACCATTGCTTATGAAGCCACCGTCGAGGACCCGAAGGTCCTGACGAAGCCTTTCCGGATCAGCCTGGAGCTGGCGCGGCACACGGAAAAGAACGCGCAACTTCTCGAAGACGAGTGTTACGCCGTGAAAGAAGGGCCAACCGTGACCGTGGGGGATAAGTCCGATCCCGGGCACGCGGAACCGGAACAGAACCGCTAGCGAGGTGCCTATGCGAAACCGTCTTTTCTTTGTCACGAGCTTTGCCGCGGTCTTTGTCACGGTCTTTGTCACGGGGATAACCCTTGCTGCCCAAACCGCGCAGGAAGGAGTGAACCCGCTCCTCACTCCCAATCCCTATAACTCGCCTCCCGAGGTGAAGGGCGGGCCCGTGCCGCGGTTGCCCGACGGCAAGCCCGATCTCCAGGGCGTCTGGCTGGTCCGCGCGCCCGGCAACTCAATGTCGATGCTGTCCGTCGAGACGTTGAGCTCGCCCCGCGGCGTACGCAAGGGCGTCATCGTCGATCCGCCGGATGGCAAGATCCCCTATCAGCCCTGGGCCAGGCGGAAGCAGGAGGATCTCGCCAAAAACCACATGATCGAGGAGTCCGACGCGCACTGTCTCCTTGGCGGATTTCCGCACGCCACTTTCACGCCTTTCGGATTTCGTATCCTGCAGCCGCCCGGCGAAGTCGTCATGGTCTGGGAATTCATGCATGCGTATCGCGTCATCCCGATGGACGGAAGGCCGCACCTCAACGCCAAAACGAAACTGTATATGGGCGACTCGCGGGGCCGCTGGGATGGAGACACGCTCGTGGTGGACGTGACCAATCAACTCGGGCGCAGCTGGATCGACCAGGCCGCCGATTTTCACAGCGACGCGATCCATGTGGTGGAACGCTTCACCCCGATCGATTCAAACAACCTTGCATACGAAGCCACCATCGAAGATCCGAAGGTTTACACGCGACCGTGGAAGATCGCATTCTATTTCAGCCGGGTGCTCGATCCGAAATATGAGGCTCTTGAATTCGCGTGTGTCGAAGGCGAGAAAGATTTAAAGAACCACTGATCTCCGGCATGAGGATGCGGGAATGACGGGTTCCATTCGCGGGCGCGGCAGCGGCGGCGGCCGGATTTGCATTAAAGTAAACTCATGGCCGCAACAGCTTCCACCATGCTCGAACTGGGTACTCCGGCGCCGCCGTTTTCCCTTCCGGATGTCGTCTCGAAGCGAGCCGTTTCACTTGACTCGTTCGCCTCCCGAAAGGCGCTGCTCGTCATGTTCATCTGCCATCATTGCCCGTTCGTCAAACACGTCAAAGATGAACTGGCCCGGCTGGGACAGGATTATGCAGCTCGCGACATTGCGATTGTGGCCATCAGTTCCAATGACCCGGCAGTGTCGTCCGAGGACTCGCCCGAAGGACTGGAGCGGATGGCTGCCGAATGGAGCCTGAATTACCCGGTCTGTTACGACGAGAGCCAGGAGGTCGCGAAGAGCTATGCCGCCGCATGCACCCCCGACTTCTTCCTGTTCGACGCCGTGAGGCGCCTTGTCTATCGCGGCCAGCTCGACGAGAGCAGGCCCGGAAATGGCAAGCCCGTAACCGGCGCCGATCTGCGTGCCGCCATGGACGCCGTGCTCACGGGAGGCGTGATCGATCCACGCCAGACGCCAAGCATCGGGTGCAACATCAAATGGCGCTCACGGGCGTAAAATAACGCCTGGATTTCCAACCTTCCCGGGTCATCCCTGACCCGAATTGGCTATTGCCATCGGCGAAATGCGTGTGATAAGTTACGTTGCAATCGTCAATTTTAAAAGGGGCTTTATAACATGATTTACCGTTTGGCTCTGAGTTCTCTGATGTTATGCGTTGTCGCCGCATTCGGACAGAGCGACAGGGGAACCATCACCGGGACTGTAGCCGACTCAACCGGGGGCGTCGTGCCGAATGCCGCAATAGAGGCGCGAAACGTGGAGACCGGATCCGTGTACAACGCGGGCACTTCGACGACGGGCAACTATACACTTTCTCAACTGCCCACGGGCAGTTACGAGCTGTCGGTAACCGTGCCGGGATTCAAGAAATTCGTGCGCAAGGGAATTGTGCTGCCCGTGGCGCAAACGGTGCGGATCGACGTCGGCCTGGAACTGGGCGCTGCCGCGGAATCGGTGACCGTGACGGCGGAGGCCGCTTTACTGAAGACGGAAAGCGGTGAACTGAGTCATAATGTCACGACCGCCACCATGGACAACCTGCCGGTGCTCGGGATTGGCGCCGGCGCCAGTTCAGCCGGCATCCGGAATCCCTACGCGGTTTTACAGTTGCTCCCGGGCAGCGACTGGCGGCCGGACAGCAGTATTCGTCTTAACGGCATGCCAAGCAACACCGAAGCGCTGCGGATCGAGGGTCAGGACGCAACCAACGGTCTCTATTCCACGCAGTCCCAGTCGCAGCCAAGCGTGGAGGCAATACAGGAGTTCGCAATCGAGACCAGCAACTATGCCGCGGAATACGGCCAGGTGGGCGGCGGATTTTTCAATGTCACGATGAAATCGGGCAGCAATCAGTTCCACGGAAGCGTTTACGATTATTTCGTGAATGAAGCGCTTAACGCCAGCCAGCCGTTCCTTAATGTGAAGCCGAGACAACGAAGGAACGATTACGGCTTTACTCTGGGCGGTCCCGTCTGGATTCCCAAAGTTTATAACGGGCATGACAAGCTCTTCTTTTTCTTTAACTTTGAGCAGTACCGCGAAACCGTCATTACCAACAATACGCCCATCACGGTTCCGACGGCCGCGATGCGCGCCGGCGATTTCAGTCAGATACTGACAGGCCGGACGCTCGGGACCGATCCGATGGGCAGGCCCATCCTTGAGAACACGATCTACGATCCGTCCAGCCAGACTACATACAACGGTCAGATCATCCGAAATCCTTTCCCCAACAATGCGATTCCCCTGTCGCAGCAGGATCCGGTAGCCTTAGCCGTTCAAAAGCTGATTCCCGCGGCGACCAGTTCCGGTCTGATCAATAACTATCTTCCTGTTTATACGAATCCGAGGCTCACTTCCATTCCTTCCGTCAAGATCGATTATCAGCTAAGCTCCAAATCGAAGCTATCGGGTTACTGGTCGCGGACTTCCACGAATTCCCCCAATAATAACGGGCTTCCTTTTCCCATTAACGGCACTCCGAGCGCCATTGTATCGGACACGGTCCGGGTCAATTTCGATCAAACGCTGTCGCCGACGCTGCTCCTGCATTTTGGCGCGGGCCTTCTGGATACTCTGGTCGGGCAGCCCGTGGGCTCTTACAATCCTGTCACGGGCATCGGTCTGACGGGAACCTACACAGACCTCTTTCCAAGCATTCAGGGATTGAGCGCCCCACAGGGCGGCATGGCGAATATGGGCTCGGGTTCACAGGTGGATATCACCAACCTCAAGCCAACCGCGAACGCCAGCCTGACGTGGGTCAGAGATAATCATACTTTCAAATTCGGCGGGGAAATGACGCTGGAGGGATACATCGACCGGATTCAATCCTACGCCAACGGCTGGCTCGTGTTCAACGCAGCGGAGTCAGGGCTTCCATCCACCAACGGGCAACCGCTGAGTGGCGGCACGGTGGGATTCCCCTATGCGAGCTTTCTCCTCGGCGCGGTGAATAACGGATACATTGGAGTGCCCTCGGACTCGCGGCTCGGAGCCCACTCATTCTCCGGATTCGCGCAGGACAGCTGGAAGATAACGCGTAAACTCACTCTCGATTACGGGTTGCGATATGACTTCCAGTCCTACTTGAAGGAAGAGCACGGCCGGGTGCCGTACTTCTCTCCCAGCACTCCGAATCCGAGTGCAGGCGGCCTCCTCGGAGCCGTGGCGTTCGAGGGCAACGGACCGAATCATTGCAACTGCCAGCTCGCTCACAACTATCCCTTCGCCTTCGGACCGCGAATCGGGCTGGCCTATCAAATCACGCCCAAAACAGTCCTGCGTTTCGGCGCGGGCGTTGCGTATTACAACACTACCGACAACGGTCTGACGTCATATTCGACGGGTTCCGAATATACCTACAATTCACCCTCATTCGGCAACCCGGCCTATCTGATGAAGAACGGCCTCCCGTATCAAATAACCTATCCCAATTTCGATCCCGGTCAATTTCCTCTTCCGGGCACGACCAGCGCGCCGCCGCAACAGATCGATCAGAACGCGGGGCGGCCGGCAAGACAAATCCAGTGGAGTCTTGGTTTGCAGCGGGAAATAGCCCCGAATTTAATGGTTGAGGCTGCATATGTAGGCAACCGCGGAGTCTGGTGGAACTCGCCGTTCATGGATGCGATCAACACGCTCACCCCGCAAATTCTTGCGGCCCACGGGCTAAGTCTTAACAACGCAACCGATCTGCAGCTTCTTGCCTCTCCGATCAGTTCCCCCCTGGCCGCTGCCATGGGTTTCAGCACGCCGCCGTACGCCAGTTTTCCGACGGGCTCCACGGTGGCGCAGGCCCTGCGGCCATTCCCGCAGTTCGGCAGCATCGCCAACATGCACTGGGCGCCCCTGGGCGACACATGGTATAACTCGCTGCAGGTGAAGGCGACCAAACGGCTTTCGCATGGTTTCGACTTCGGTTCGTCTTTCACCTGGGCAAAACAGGAAGACATTGGGGTCGAAGAAGGCATATCGCAGGGCGGTCCGGTTTTCGCGGCCACAAACGACGTTTTCAACCGGCAGCAAAACAAGTATCTTTCGGGTTTCGATCAGCCCTTCATGCTGGTTTTTTCCGGAAATTACACCACTCCAGGATTTGCCGGGAGCGGTCTTCTGGGAAACAAAGCCTTGTCCTCGATTGCGCGCGACTGGCAGGTCGGAGCGGTCCTGCGTTATGCAAGCGGTCAGCCGATTATGTCCCCGGAAGCCAGTAACGGCCTTAGCCAGATTCTGTTTCTGGCGACCGGAGCCACGGGCGCTGAAGGCGGGACGTTTATGGACCGGGTGCCGGGCCAGCCTCTGTTTCTCCAGAATCTGAACTGCGGCTGCTTCAACCCGAACGCCACTTTCGTCCTGAACCCGAAGGCATGGGCCAACCCCCCGGCCGGCCAGTTCGGCACGGCGGCAGCTTATTACAGCGATTACCGCTACCAGCGGCGTCCCGTGGAAAATGTCAGTCTGGCCCGCATGTTTCGGATCAGGGAAAGGGCTACACTACAGATTCGGGCGGAATTCACCAATATATTCAACCGTGCGGAAGTCAACAACCCCACTTCAACGAATGCACTGGCGACTCAGACCACGGCGAACGGTCAGACGACCGCTGGTTTCGGATACATCAACAACGGAACGACGTTCAGCGCGCCGCGTCAGGGACAACTTGTCGCCCGAATTCAGTTTTGAGCGGCGCGCTCGCCCGCAGGAGGATTAATTCGTGAGATCCGGATGGCTGACCGCGGTCTGCCTGATGCTCCCGGCGCTTCTTGCCCAGACCGGCAAAGCACAAAGCGGCGCTGACTGGCCGATGTACAACCGCGACCTCATGGGAACGCGGTATTCACCTCTGACGCAAATCAACACCGGCAATGTGGCCAGGCTGACCACGGCGTGGACGTACCGGTTGATGCCTCCGGGCGGAATCCCGAATCCGGCAAGCCCATCGGAACTGTTTCAGGAAGTCACTCCGATCGTGGTCCACGGAGTAATGTATCTGCCGTCGGCAAACCGCGTGGTGGCTCTTGAGCCGGAGACAGGGAAGGAAATCTGGAGCTATGTCCTTCCGTCCGGCACGGCTTCGCAGCGCGGCGTGGCCTACTGGCCGGGAGACAGGAATAATCCGGCCCGCATTCTGTTCACGACATCGAACAAGATGATCGCGCTGAACGCCGCAACCGGTAAGCCCGACCCGGGCTTCGGCAACGAGGGCACTCTCGACATGGGCGTCGCGTTCGATGGAGTGCCGGCGATCTATAAGAATGCGATTCTTGTCGGCGCGAATGCGATGGGACCCGGGGAGAGGCATATTGACCCCCAGTCCGAGGTGGCGCAATGGCCGGGCGGCAAGAGAGGCGATTCGCGGGCCTGGGATGCCCGCACGGGGAAGCTGTTGTGGGCGTTCCATACGGTTCCCCAGCCCGGCGAAGTGGGACACGATACCTGGCAGGGCGACAGCTGGAAAGATCGCGGCGGCAATAACATGTGGGGCGTTACGATGACCGTGGACGAGAAGCGCGGTATCGCCTACATGCCCATCGGCGGACCCGCCGCGAATTACTGGGGCGGGGACCGCAAGGGCAACGATCTTTTTGCCAACGCGGTTGTTGCCGTCGATATTCAGACAGGTAAACTGAAGTGGTTTTTCCAGACGGTTCATCATGAACTGTGGGATTACGATCTTCCGCCGGAGCCCCTGTTGATCGATATCGTAAAGAACGGCAAGAAGATTCCGGCGCTTGCGCAGACGGGTAAATCCGGGTACATGTATATTCTGGACCGCGTGACCGGGAAGCCGGTTTTCGGCGTGGATGAGAAGCCCGTGCCGAAGGGCGACGTTCCGGACGAATGGTACTCGCCCACGCAGCCGATCCCGGTGAAACCTCCACCGCTCGCGCGGATGGAGTTCAAGCCTGAGGACCTGGTCACCGCGGAAGATACGACTCCGCAGCATGCGGCGGCCTGCGCGGCTCTGGTGAAGAAGTTCGGGATCTACAACGAGGGTCCTTTCACCCCATGGCCCTTTCACGCGCCTGGCGGTCCCATGAAAACGCTGGTTGCATTTCCGGGTTTCACGGGCGGAATCAATTGGGGAGGCACGGCCGCCGATACGAAGCTCGGATATATTTTCGTCAATACGAAAGATCAGGCCGGCACTGGCTGGATTCAAAAAAATCCAAAATTCGGACAGCCCGGACAGGAGCCTTATGACCGCGGCACTCCGCCGGGTTTGAGCGGATTCAGCGCTGTCGCCAAAGACGAGAACGGGAAGACGCTTGGAAACTGGCCCTGCCAGAAACCGCCATGGTCCCGGTTGATCGCGGTGAACGCGAATACCGGCGACATCGCCTGGCAGGTTCCTCTGGGGATCAATGAATCCCTGCCGGAGGGCAAGCGCAACGTGGGGTCCGCAGGCAGCGCCGGACCGATTGCGACGGCTGGCGGCCTCGTCTTTATCGGTGCGACGGCCGACAAACGAATCAGGGCCTTCGATTCCAAAACCGGCAGCGAGTTGTGGTCCGCGAAACTGGATTATATAGCGACCGCTGTCCCGATTACGTATCAGGGTAAGGACGGCAGGCAGTACGTTGCGATCGTCGCGGCCAGCGGCGGCACGAGGGAGACGCCGCGGAACACTCAGTCGCTTGTGGTATTCTCGCTGCCGCAGCCCGAAGGAGGCGTGAAAAAATGAAACAAAACTTTAAGCGGTGCGGGCTTGCACTTACCGTGATGGGATGCTTCGCGGGCCTTGTATTGTCCGCCGCGAAAACCGGCGACGCGAAAGGCGGGACCATCGAGCGCATCAAGGTGCACGGGAAGTCGCTTGAGGGCAACCTTGAGAACGATTCGCCGGACCGCGACGTGGCAGTCTATCTGCCGCCCAGCTATGGGGCGAAGAAAAACCGGCGATATCCCGTGCTCTATCTTTTGCACGGCTATGGCCGGACCGTGGACAAGTGGGTGCCGTTCATCGATTTTCCGGGTTCCCCGGACAGGGATATCGCTTCGGGCGCTTCCAAAGAAATGATCGTCGTGATTCCCGATGCCAACACCGCCTACGGAGGCAGTATGTATTCCAGTTCGCCGACCACGGGTGACTGGGAGGCTTACATCACGAAGGATCTCGTTTCCTATATCGACGGGCACTACCGCACGATCGCCACGAGGGAAAGCCGAGGGCTTGGCGGACACTCGATGGGGGGCTACGGCGTCTGGCGCATTGCCATGAAGCACCCGGAGGTCTATGCCGCCATATACGCTCTGAGCCCCTGCTGTCTGATGAATAATCCGCAGCCGCCGGCAAAGAATCGTCCTCCTGCCCCGCCGCGGAAGAATGCGCGCCCGAACCCGGAAAATGACGGCGGACATCCCATTAATATTCAGTATGGCGAGGCTGCGGCCTGGTCGCCCGATCCGCAGGCGCCGCCGCTGTTTTTCGATCTGCCCGTGAAAGACGGTGTCTTCAACGCGGGAGCCGCCGCGAGATGGGTAGCCAACTCTCCTGCCGTAATGATCGATCAGTACATCCCGAATATCAAAATGTACAAAGCGGTTGCGATGGACGTGGGTCTGCAGGATCCGCTGTTCAAATCAATCCAGGACTTCAACGCGACGCTGACGCGGCTTGGCATCACCCACAGCTTCGAGACCTTCGAAGGGGGCCACTCGGATCATCTGAAAGACCGCATTGAACAAAAGGTTCTGCCGTTTTTTAGCAACAACCTGGTGTTCTCCGGCAGCGGCTCCAGGCATTGAGCGCCATTAAAAGCAGTCTTCAGCCGAGATGGATAATCCCGCGCTGAATCGCGCGTGCCGCTGCCTGCGTACGATCGTCCGCACCCAGCTTCTTCAGAATATTCTTGACGTGATTCTTCGCGGTATCTTCGGCTATTTTCAAGTGCCAGGCGAGTTGCTTGTTGCTTAGTCCCTGAACAATCAGCTCAAGCACCTCCAGTTCCCGCGCGCTCAGGTCGGGATGAAGCTTTTCCGCGTCGAGCGTGGCTTTCACGGCGGCGGGAAGATACGTTTCTCCCGCGCTCACCGCGCGAATGGCGTCCAGCAGCTCATCGTGCAGAACATCCTTCGTGAGATACGACTTCGCGCCCGCGAGGAAAGCGCGGCGGATGTCCGCATCCCCTCCAAACGTGCTCAGCGCAATAATGCGCGCCTGGGGGAACCGGGAGTGGATGGCTCCCACGGCTTCAAAGCCGTTCATCCCCGGCATGCGCATGTCCATCAGGGTAACGTCCGGACGGTGTTCGCTGAAGGAAGCCACCGCCTGCTCGCCATTGATCACCTCGGCAACGACGGTCATGTCGGGCTGTGCGTTCACCACGGCCGCCATCCCGGCTCGCGCGATGAAGTGATCTTCGGCTATGAGGATGCGGATCGGTTTTGCGTCAGGCATTTCCCGCACCTTTCGCGGCCAGTGGGATTGTCACCTCTACCTGCGTTCCGGCCCCGGGGCTGCTCTCGAGGAGGAATTGGGCGCGGAGTTTTTCGGCGCGTTCCCGCATTCCCAGAATTCCAAAATGACCGCCGGCGACGGAGAGCGTGACGGGCGGCTCAAAGCCCCGGCCGTCATCCTCGACGCGCAGCCGCACGGAACGCTCTTCACGCCATAACTCGATCCGCACCGTCGACGCGCCGGCGTGCTTGACTACATTGCTGACCGCTTCCTGCGCGATGCGCAGCACGTTCTGCTCGATGTCTTCCGGAAGCCGCTGCCGCAGATCGCAGATCCTGACGTGAATGTCGATAGCGCTTCCCGCGACCCAGCGGTGCGCCGCGGCGGTAAGCACGGAGGAGAGGTCGCTGGTCTCGAGCTCCCCGGCCCGGAGATTCATGACCGATCGCCGGGCCTCGGTCAGACTGTGCTGTGCCATCTTGCGCGCAAGGTTCAGGTGCTGGCGGGACTGCTCGATATCGCCGTCCAACTTCATCGCGAGCACATCGAGAAGCGCCGAGATACCCACGAAACCCTGTGCCAGCGTATCGTGAATCTCGCGGGCCATGCGGGCGCGTTCTTCAAACACCAGTGTCAGACGATCGTGCACCCGCTTCAAATGCATGCGGTAAGCACCCCAGGCCGCGCCGACGGCCAGTAAAATCGAGAGCCACATGAACCACGCGCGTTGATAAAAATATGGGGGGACCTCGAATTCCCAGGAAGCCTGACTGGTGCCCCCGTCCCGCACCGAGGCGCGCACCAGGAACCGGTAACTTCCGTGGGGCAGCGGACTGTAGCTTGCGACCCTGCGGGCCCCGGCCGGAGTCCATTCCTTTTCGAGTCCGTCGAGGCGGTACGAATAGCTTATACGTTCCGGTGCGCTCAGGAAAATCCCCGCATAGCGGATCTGCAGGCGGCGGGTATCCGGATCGATTCTGGCAAAGTGTGTAATGTCGACGGGATGGCCATCCGCCGAGGCTTCGAGCAAATGAAGCGGAGGCGGCGCGCCGCCGCGGAGAGCTGGCAATGCATGGGCCGCTCCAATGGTCGCCAGGTTGTGTATGGTTGGAAACCAGAGACGGCCGTCGCTGGTGCGCGTGCCTCCTCCGCTTGCGGGCGAGGCCGGAGCGCACTGCGCGCTGCGAAGACCGTCGTCGACTCCGTAGTTGTAGGGATGCAGCGCGGAGATTTTGTGTGCCGTGAAATCGTCGAGTTCGCGTTTTGAGACGCGCGAGATTCCCCGGGTAGTGCTGAGCCACAGGAAACCCCTGCCATCGTCCTGAATGTGCGCGATGTTATCGCTCGGGAGGCCATCGCTCGACCGGAAACGCGCGAAAACGCCATTGCGCCACGCGGTCAGGCCGCTGCCGAACGTCCCGATCCAGAGCGTGCCGTCGGGATCCTGGTATAGCGACCGGATCTGGTCGTCGCCCAGTCCGTCCGCGCGCGTGTAGAGACGAGAGGCCAAAGTTTCATGGCCGGCCGCGATGTGCCACAGCCCTCCGCTGAGCGTCCCTGCCCAGATACTTCCGTCCAGCCCTTCCGCCAAAGTGACGCCGTAACCGGCGTCGCCTGCCGATTCGGGAACAATCGCGTTCCACTTTCCACCCCTGCGTCTATAAATACCTCGCGCCGTAGCGGCCCACAAGTCGCCTTGCCGATCTTCCAGAGCGTCATATACCGCGGTACGCCCGCTCTCGTCAACCACGGAATCGTTGGTGAAGCGGGTGCCGCGCATCCGGCTGAGCCCTTTGCGGGTAGATACCAGAAGATCTCCCGATTTCGTCTCGCGAATGGCAAAAATCTCGTTGCTCGGCAGACCGTCGCGCGTGGTGTAAGTCTTCCGCTCCGGCCCGTTCAGAGCAACCAGGCCGCTATCGTGATAACCGATCCAGACGACTCCGCGCCTGTCCTGATGAACTACGTAAGGGTCGTCGCCCGGAAGACCCTCGGCGCGCCCGTAATTGCGGAAAGCGTCGTCTCGCAGGCGAACGAGTCCGCCATTCATTCCCACCCACAGATTATTCTCGCGGTCTTCGAATAACGACCAGACCCAGTCGCGGTCCTCTTTGCTGCCGCGGGGAGAGCTGACAAAGCGATCCTTCTCGAGCCGGCTCAAACCCCCGTAGGTGCCGACCCACAGGTTTCCGGCGCGGTCTTTATGCATCGCGAGGACGAAATTATTGGGCAATCCATCGGCCGTCGTATACATTCGCCGCGTGCCGTCGGGATGAAGCATCATAATGCCCTTGGTGCCGGCCGCCCACAACCCCTCGCGGGTTTCGAGCATCGAGATGATGAAGTTTCCGCCCAGTTCTCTCGCCCCCAGCACTTTCACGAACGAAGCGCCGCTTTGTTTCAGCAGACCTCCCGCGCCCCCCACCCAAAGCGTGTGGTGGCTGTCTTCATAGATGGACTGCAGGACGACGATGGGGGCGAGTTCCTTCTTCGGGATCATGGTGAACCTGCCGCGCTCCCCGCGGTACAAGTTGCCCGCGCAGACGACCCATATGACGCCCGGACGATCCTCCGCGATACTGGTGACGGAGCCATTCGCGAGTCCTTCCCCGGCGGTGAACTTCTCGAAGCGGCCGTTGGCATAGCGGACCAGACCCGCCGATGTCCCGATCCATAAGGCCCCGTCGGAGGAGACCAGCAGCTTGCCAACCGTGTTAATGGGCAGGGCTCCGGTTTCTTTTGTGAAACTGCGGAAATCGTAACCGTCGAAACGGGCCAGGCCTTCTTTGGTCCCAACCCACAGATACCCGTCGGGAGTTTGGGCGATGGCGCGGACGGTGTCCTGGGGAAGCCCCTGCGCCTGTGTCCAGACGGTACGTGTATATTGCGTGAGGGCGCGGTGGGGATCGAGCGCCAGCAGAGTTTCCGCACAAAACCCGAGGAGAGCAAGGCCGGACAACAGACAGCGGCGGGTTACAAACCTCATCTTCACTGAATCAATATGACGCAGCGGAGCGCATATGTCGAGTAGCAGCGGAAATCGGGGGAGCGAATGCAACTTCGCATCCCCGATTTCCTTTCCGGCGGTGAACTTCTAAAAGAGGTACTTCAATGACAACTGCATGATGCGGGGATCTCCGGATGCGCTTCCCGGTGCGGTAATATCGCTCGTGATGTGCCCGAAGTTGGCGCTGTTGAGCGCGCTCACCGGGATGCTCAGATTCACGCGGTTTTCCACGTTGAACGCATCCGCGCGGAACTCGAGAGTGTGGTTCTCGTACAGAATGAACCGGCGAGACAGGCTCAGATCCACCTGGAAGTATCCCGGGCCGAGGAGGCTGTCGGAGCCGGAACTGCCGAACGTACCGGTGGCGGGCGCGGCGAATGCGGAAGCGGTGAGCCAGCAGTTCACGCTGATCGTCGCGCAATACGGATTCGCGGCGATCTGATTCGGACGCTGGCCTCCGACGTTATTGAGGGCGTTGTCAACGCCGGTGGCGACGGAGAAATAGGACCCGCTGCGCCAGCCCAGAATCGGCGCTACCTGCCAGTTGCCGGCGACGGCCTCCACCAGACGGCTGGAGAACTTCGGCGACTGAATCACGCCCGAAATATTCACCACATGGCGGATGTCGATGCCGCCGCAATTCCCGCGATCGAAACGCCGGTCGTCCGGATCGGTGTAAGACCCGCCCAGCAGCGTGGTGACGGGGTCGGCGATGCAGTGCGACCAGGTGTAGTTGGCCAGCACGGTGAAGTTTCTGGCGAGGCGATGCTGCAATGAAAGCAGCAGGGCGTTATAGCTCGACGTTGCGCCGTCGTCCAGAGCCGTCAGGTTATTGAAATACACCCCCTGGCCCGGATTCTGGAGCGTGAGCACCCGCCTCGCCGCGGTGTTGCCGAGAGACGAGCACGGGCTGTAGCTGACGCCGTTCAGTACGCAGCTTGCACCCGGAATATATACTGCTGGATCGAGTGTAACCGCTGCCCACATATGGATCGTGTTGTTGCCGAGGTAGGTGGCGGAAGCCAGCCAGTTCTGGCCGAATTGCCGCTGGAGCGAGAGGTTCCATTGCTCCAGATACGTGGTGCGCAGGTCCAGGGGGACCGTCTCGTAGCTGCCGCCGGTCGGGAAGGGGACGTTCCTGTTGAGAACGATGGGGAATGGATTGCCGCCCGGATAGCCTTGCCATGGGTTCGCGAATCCGCCCGCTGGAGTCGTAATCGTGGCGGACGGTCCCCACGGCGGCGTTCCCGCGAAACCGTCGTAGAAAAGGGTGTGCGGAAAATCGTAGAAGATGCCCCAGGAGGCGCGGATTGTCATGCGGCCATCGCCCTTCGGATCGTAAACTACGCCGGCACGGGGAGCAAAATTGTTCCACCGGATGTTATTGGGCCGGTTGTTTGTGTCAAAGCCCGGATCGCCTGGATATTCAATGCCGGCCGGCGCGTTCGGATAGACGGTTGAATGAACGTTCTGGTCGTACAGCGACTGGTCGAAGTGGGTCACGCGTCCGTTCTTCAATGCGGCTCCGATATAGGGTTCCCACCGCAGACCGTAATTGAATCTGAGTCTGGAGGTGACGCGCCAGCTGTCCTGCGCGTACAACCCGATGTACTGATGGCGCTCGGAATCGTCCGTCACGCTCGACTGGCCGAAGCTGGCGGGCGTGCCGAGCAGGAAATCCGCCATGGGAAGGTTCGTGATCTGGCCGGTGAAGCTGAAGCTTCCCGCCGACGTGCCGAGGAAGGTCGCGTTCTGGATGGCGCGAATGTAATCGACTCCGAACTGGATCTGGTGGCCGCCGCGCAGCATGCTGAAGTCGTCGGCAAGCTGGTGGCTCTGGGTCGGTACCGACGACGCGAAGGATTGAATACCCGCGCTGTAGAGAGCGCCCGAGACGGTGATGTAGAGATTGCTCGGAATGGGTGGCGGGGTAATGTCGATGCCCAGATCTTTAGCGGTGATGTCATTGATCTGGGACTTGTTGATCGCCGCCCGATTGAAGTTGAAGCGGAGCGAGTTGACCGTGGACGAGTTGATCACCCAGGTATGGCCTACCGTGGCTGAGTTGACCAGGTTGTCCGGAGAGGCATTGACAATTGACAGCGGCGACCCGGTATAGCTTGCGGGCTGAAATGCATGCGTTGCCAGGTAGCGGACGAACAGTGCGTGCTTGCTGTTGACCTGATAATCGACCTTGGCCACGCCGAACTGTTCGGAAAAGTTGTTGATCGTGGTGTAGCTGGTCTGGCCGCAGGGGTTCACGGGGGTCGGGTAGTACGAAGAGAGTTTGATCGCGACCGGGCTCAACAGCGAGGGCGCGATCATGTTGTTCACGAAAGGCGCTTTCAGGGTAATCTGTTTCCCGCCGTTGCAGGCGGGGGACGCGGCCGCCGTGAAATTGCCCGCAAGCATGTCCGCGGTGGGCACGAAGCTGATTCCGCTCGAAGCGTCGGAGTTCTGTATGGTCTGCTGATAGCCCGCGAAGAAGAACAGCTTGTTCTTGACGATCGGACCGCCGAGGGTCCCTCCGAACTGATGTCGCCGCAGCGTATCGCGCGTCAGCGCGAAGGTATCGCGGGCGTTCAGATCGCGGTTGCGGAGAAATTCGAATGCATCGCCGTGAAAGGCGTTGCCGCCCGACTTCGTGACCACGTTGACCGCTCCTCCCGCATGTTGCCCGTATTGAGCCTGAAGGGCACTGGTTTCCACCTTGAACTCCTGCAGCGCGTCCGGAAAGGGAAGTGGCAGACCGGCATTGTTGACCGGATCGTTATGGGAACCGCCGTCGAGGGAATAAGTGAGCCCGTTTGCCGGGCCGCCCGCGACGCTGATCGAAACTTCGTTGGGATAGTTTTTCTGGGAGATCAACTGACCGACGTTGGCCGGAGGAACCACGACGGCGGCCCCCGCCAGAGTGATCAACTGGGTGGGCAGCCGGCCATTCAGAGGAAGATCCATGACACGCTGCTGATCGACTACCTGGCCGACGCCACTGCTGCTGGTCTCAACCATGGCCGCGGCGGCCTCGACTTTAACCTCCTGGCTCACCGCGCCGATTTGCATCGAAATGTCGATTGTCGGACTCGATCCAACCTGGAGGACGATACCGGACTGCGAATAACTGCTGAATCCGTCTTTCACTACGTCGAGCCGATACGGGCCGATCGGAAGACTGGGCAGAAGATAAGCGCCATCCCCTCCGGAGTCTGCCGTGCGCTTCAGTCCCGTATCGGTCTGCGTCACCGTAATTTTGGCGCCGGGTATAACGGAGCCGGTTGAGTCGCGCACGGTCCCGCCGATTTGCGACACCGCGGCCGCCTGGCCGAACAGGCTTGTGCAGGATAGGGCACAAGCGATAACACATGCGAGCTGTAACCTCATAAACACCTCCTCACCAATTAGCGTTTTCCAAATCCTGCAGAGAACCGTGGCCCGGAACCGGACGAACAGCTGCATGTAATATTGCCGATCTTCGTGAGCGTCTCAATCGCGGCGGGCCTGTTGCGGTGATGCGGTGCACCGTGAAAGGGCACGGTTACGCCACCGTCGGGACAGGTATGGTTGCACCGCAAATGGAGCGTATCATGCCATTCCGAAAACGTATATAGCCATTTCGGGTGGCTTACGGGCCGCCGGGTACGCGCGTCCGCTCCGCTTGAAAGAGCGCGCTGCCCGCGATTCCCCCGAACAACGCCGACCAAGTGTAGTGTTTCATCTCCGCTTCGCGCAGTATCGCTCGAACCGCAGGCATGCGTGCCGCGGGAGTGGCCTGGAAGATCCCAGGCTTGCCGCCCGCGGCGTACGCCAGAAGTCTCTCGGTAATCGTTGTGAGGAAGGCATCCCGGCGTTCGAGCAGGACACGGCGGAGCTCGACTGGCCCCGTAAACTCGGTTCCGTCCGCCAGAGTTCCCGAAACATCGATCGGTTCATTTTCCGCCTCGGTGCGCCACCGGCCCAGCGGGTCGAAATTCTCGAGGGCGTAACCGATCGGAAAATAATTCGCATGGCACTCCGTGCAAGTCGGGTCCGGCAATGTCCGGAGTTGCGCACTGAGCAGAATGCCCTTCTGGAGCGGTGGCAGGTTCGGGAGAGGATCGCGCATCGGTACGTCGAGGAAGTGGACCCGAATCCATTTCGCGCGAGCGGCGGGAGATGTGGAAGGCCCATCCACTGCCGCGTGCCGCGTCAACACCGAGGTGGCGATGAGGAAACTCCCCTCCCCCAGCAGGCCCGCGCGCCCGGTTCCCTCAAGCGTGACGCGGCGAAACCGGGGCCCGGTGATGTTCGGGATTCCATAGAGCCGCGCCAGGCGGCCGTTCAGATAGGTGTAATTTGCGGTCCAGAGTTCCACCGCCGGACGATCCTCGCGAAGTTGGCTCCCGACGAACAGCTCGGTTTCCCGCCGCAGCGCCTGGAGCAACGGGGAATCGAACTCCGGAAATGCGGCGGCGTCGGCCGGCATCGCGGCCAGACGGTTCAGCCCAAGCCATTCGTCGAAGAAGCCGCTGACCAGAGCAGCACTCCTCGGGTCGGCGAGCATTCGCCGGATCTGCGTTTCGAGAACCGCGGGATTATGCAGCCTGCCTTTTCCCGCAAAATCCAGAAGAGCCGCGTCCGGGGCGCTGCTCCAGAGAAGATTCGCGAGACGCGCAGCCAGTTCCACGTCCTCCACGCGCCGTGGAGCGGTCTGTATTTTCCCGGGATCGCCGTGATCGAGAGCGGACGAGAGTTCTGAGACCAGGGCGTCGGTGGTCTTCCGATCCGGCCGTGGATTATCCGCCGGAGGCATGGTTCCCGCGCGCAACTGCCGGAGGACCCGTTCCCAGGTGTTCGCCGCGGCCCATGGTCTTTGGGCATCGAGATTGTCGAGCGCGATTTTGGCTTCCGCAAGCCGGGAGTTGTGACATGTGACGCAGTAGGTGCTTACCGCCGCGGAGAGAGCAGATGGATTCGCGGCCGCCGTGTGGGACCTCGCAAACACCGCACCGGTGCTCCACAGAAACGCTATCAGCGGCAATACTCTGCCCGGTTTCATGCCGCCTCCTTTAATACGTTATCGCGATCCCGGCGGCTCCATCCCGTTTTTCCCGATCGTCGCCGCAACGTTTTTCGATGCGAGGAACGCAATCAGGCGTTTGGACGCTTCCGTTTCTTTTGAGCCGGCCACCACGGCGGCGGCGAATACCGAGACGTACTGGATCTCCGCCGGGATCGGGCCGACGAAATCGACGCCGGGCGCGTGAAGAAGCTCACTCACCGGCTGAATCGCGATCTCCGATTTTCCGTCGGCTACGGAGGCTACGCCGGCATTCGTGCTTTTTCCCGCGATATCTCCGGCTATTCCGAGCCGCGGAAACAGCTTCGTTGTCATATAAATACCGGTGGTGCTGCTCGGAAAGGTGATGGATTTCGCGCGAAGCAGCGTTTGTCTGAAGGCGTCGACCGTGCTGATATCCGGTTTGCGTGCTCCGGCGCGCACGGACATGCCGAGCGGTGTCCGTGCCAGGTCAACATCGGTTCCGGCGACGATTCTGCCCGCTGCGATCAGTTCGTTGAGCCCCTCTCTTGCCATGATTACCACGTCCGCGAGCACGCCCCGGCGAAGCTGTGCGGCAATGGTGTTGGGTCCGTCTCCCTGCGATTGTCCCCGGGCCGTGGTGACCCGGATGCGCGTGGTCTTTTCGAACTCCGGCAGGAGTTCCTGAAGGGGGGCCGCAAATCCGCCGGAGGTAATAACCCTGATCTGCGCAGGCGAAGCAGTCGGTAAAGCAAGAACCGCCGCGGCCACGGAGATCAATGCTGTGAGCCGATACCATTCCTTTTTCATACGGTCCTATCCTAATCCAACCCGGAGGGCGATTCGGAGCCGCTGCCGATCTATGGGCACGCTGCCTTTAATTGCGCGTTCTCTTCCTGCATCCGCTTTTCGATCGGTGCCAGAGCATCCCTGATCTGGTCTTCCGTAAAGCGCGGCGTTATATGTTGCTGGCAGTTCCAGTCGAACGCTTCGATGCCAATGACGAATACCCTCTCCACGACGGCGTCGTACTCCTTATCGTGGAACTTTTCGATCCACTCCCCTGCCTCCGCGCTTTCCAGTATCTTCACGCGCCCGAGGATCTTGAGCCGTGCCTGCCGGGGGTAATCGACCAGGAGCAAAGCTACCCGTTCGTCCGTCATCAGGTTGCCGGCGCTCACATACTGCTTGTTGCCACGGAAATCGGCGAACGCGACCGTATGCTCGTCGATGACCTTGAGGAAGCCTTTCGGACCGCCCCGGTGCTGGACATAGGGCCATCCGGTGGCGCCGACGCTGGCCATATAAAAACTGTCGCATTCCGCGAGAAATTCAGACTCTGACGGTCCCAGGCCATGCGGGGAGAAACCGGACGCCTCGCGCTTCGCATACTGGCGGCGACTTCCGAACCTCTCCTGAAGCGACTTTATGGTGGAGGTAAAGAGCAATGATCCGAACGGATAAGCCATTGTGCTGCCTTTCGCAAGCCCGCACGGGGCGGCTGGCGGCGCGGCCCGTCAAGGGTTCGTTTCGCCCGATCTGTGCCGGGCTTTCAATAAGGATGCGCAATAGGACGAGAAGGTCGCAGGCTTCAAAAAAAGATGATCCCGAATCGCTGTCTAACGGAACAGCCGCGGCGCGAAATCCGCCAGGTAATCCCGCCAGTTGCGCCACACGTGCCACTCCTCCGTCTCGATGAAAGCGTGCGTGATCCGGTGCTGCTCCAGTATCTGATTAAAACTCTGGTTGGATGGGAACAGCGTATCCTGCTTCCCAATGTAAATGTAGAACAGCTTGAGCTTCCGGTTGGTCCCCGCCGGATCGGCCAGCGCATCCTTAAAGACCTCCTCCGGGTTGATGACCACCGGACTGAAGGCACCGATGTAATGGAATGTATCCAGATGGGTCAGGCCCACCTGAAGCGTCTGATTGCCGCCCATGGAGAGTCCTGCGATGGCGCGGTCGTCGGCTTTGGACGAAATGCGGTACGTCTTCTCCGCGAAGGGAATCACGTCTTCCACCACATCGTTCGGGAACGTCACGCCCGGTTCCGATACTGGTGCTGGAGCCGCCAGTCCCAACGTAGCCGATGGACCAGGGCGTCCGTATGGCATCACAACGATCATCGGCTTCGCCCTCCCCTCGGCGATGAGATTGTCCAGAATCAGATTCGCGTGTCCGGTGGTTACCCAGCCCGCTTCGGTGTCTCCCGCGCCGTGCAGCAGGTACATCGCCGGATACCTGGCGGTGGATACTTCGTACCCCGGAGGCGTGTACACCCACAACATGCGCGGAGCATCGAACTTCTTCGAAACGTAATAGTCGATACGAACCGTCCCGTGGGGCACGGGTTGAATATCGTACGGAGCGGGCTTGCCGCCTCTAACCTCGAACATAGTGGAAGATGACCGGTCGCCCGATTTGATCAGGGGATTCGAGGAGTCGTTGGTTCGTACTCCGTCCACCGAAAAGCTGTAATCGTAAATCGCCGGGCGCAGCGCCGCGCTGGTGACGCTCCAGCTTCCGTCTTCCGCTTTGGTCATTGCCTGAGAGGTCTGCGTGAAATCGCCCGAGACGGTGACGGCCGCAGCTGCCGGCGCGCGCAGGTGAAACGTCACCGTCCGGTCGGGATTAACAATATATGCGGGCAGAGCCGCGGGCCGGTTGCCGCGCCCTCCGCGCGCGTCTCCGGGTCCTGCCGGACCCGTGGGCGCCTGCGCGAATAAAAGCGCGCTGAAGCCAATCGAAATCGCGGCCAGTGTTGTATTGCGCATTCGCATGATTGTATTGCCCGGTCATGTCCGCGTCAAGGCTCCGATTGACGTGTGCAGTTGCCTGGAGATTCCGTCACCTCTCAGGCGATGATCAATACGTTTGGCTTGCTCATCATTCGCAGCCCGCCCGGCACGGGAGCCAAACCGAATACCTGATCGATGGTCATGGGAGGGGTGTCAAAGTGTCCCGCATGTTCCCATTGGTTGGGAAAGAAGACCTTTATGCCGCGGAAATGGACGGCAGGGTAGATCTTGCTGTCGGTCATCAGGTTATATTTCCTGACTTTCTCGGTTGGATTTCCCAGCCCATCCGCATCGATCACCAGTTCCACGTTCGCGAATTCCTTCAAATCTTTTTTGTTCGAGATCATGAAAGGCACCCCGTCATGTACCGCGGCGTCTCCGAACTGGTGCACGATCAGAATTTTCTTTGTTTTGAGATTCTCCGTCCTGACGTAGTTGTTCAGGATTTCCTGGACCTGGTTGACTTGCGAGGCCGTCACCGTGCCAATCGGAATGCCCGGTGGGTCGTGTCCCGGTACAACGTGGAATTCGGGGTCCATCGCGACATGAACGTTGTCATATTTCAGATATCCCCGATCGATCATCCGCTTCACCTCGGTCACGGGGTCGGATTGTCCGAGTTGGGTGTCGAGTATGACCGTCCAGCCCCTGTCCGAGGCGGGCTTGATGTAAGTGGCGACAAGATCGCGGCTGCCCTGGTCCAGATATTCGAGACAGTTTTTCGTGCCTTTGCAGGGGACCGCAAGACCATAGATCAAATGGATGCCGATCACGACTCCCTTGCCGCCATTCGCCGCCGCGATCTTTGGTATCCAGGTCTTCGTATCGGCAGCCATTGCGCCGATGTCTTTATAGGTCCCCAGATGGCCGAGGATAGGCGCCAGGGCAAATCCGCGCCCGTAAACCGTGAAGAGCGTGTTAGTCTCCAGTAACCCGGATGGCCCGGCTGAAGGAGCTGGATCGGCGGGCCTCAACTGGCTGATTGCGGCGATTCCCAGCACGGCAGCGATTACGATAGTTTTCACACGATCTCCGCAGGCAATCCGGCATCCGTTCCAATCGCCAGGTTAAATTCTCCCATTTAGTTCCTTGCCGCGAATCGGGCAATTGCAGCGCCTACCGCCAGGGTTACATCTCCTATCGGCTGCTGCGCCGCCTTCATTTCCGGCGTTCCGGACTGCCCTGCCAGTGCCTGTGCGGCGACCTTTGCAAGGAGCTCGGAGACAGGGCCGGCTTCCTTTAAGATCTGGCGTGTGTCGATCAGCGGCCGCAACTTGTCGTTGTTGGATGCCCAGAGTTCCAGCCATCGGCGTGCTTCGGGATCCCTGCGATCGACCAGTTCCGAAAAATGTCTGGCTACGGCGCTGTCGGGTCTTGCCGCGTCCACAAAGCGGTTGAGCGGAGTGGTCTGATCCGAGTTGGGATTCACGCGGTGCCGCAGCCCCAGCGCGCCGGGGTCTGCCACGTCGGCCAGAGTTCTCAGGGCTGCGATGTCGCTGGACCCGGCCAGGCGTTCGAGCAACAGTCGATAAGCCTGATTGTGTTGCAGGCCGAGCCTGTCGAGTTCGGCGTCCATGATTTCCAGCCGGCGATACATGTCGGGGATGTCCCTGACTGTTGCCGGCGACCAGAAACGTTCGGCGATGGCCGCCGTACGAGGCCAGATGCGGGTATCCACATTCTCCGCCGAGACGTATTCGGCCCACATGCAGACTTCTCCTCCGAGAATTCCGGGCCCGTCGGTCGGGTCCGCGAGATAGAGTTTCGAGGCTGGCTCCATGTGGTCCAGATAGTAGCCGGCGGAGAGAATACCCTGATAGCCCTGGCGGGATGCGTCTTCGAGCGACTTCATGCCACGCCAGGACTGGATCACGATGTTCTTCGGGAGCGCGGGATTGAGAATTTCGTCCCAGCCTTCCATGCGCTTTCCGTATTTGGTGAGGATTTTGAGGATCTGCTGGTTGAAATAAGCCTGGAGGTCGCGATCGCTCTTCAGGCGATGGGCCTTCATGAAGGGCGGAATGTCAGTTCTGTTGGCGTTCCACTGTTTGCCATTCACTTCATCCCCTCCGATATGAAAATAAGCATCGGGGAAGAGACCGGCCATTTCGCCGATGAAGCTGTCGAGGAAGCTGTAAACCTTCGCGCTGGCCGGGTCGAGAGCAGCGTCAAAAACGCCCCAGTGGCGCCCGATTTCGAAGGGTCCAGGGCCGGAGGCGAGTTCGGGATAACCCACGAGCCAGCTGAGGGAGTGGCCGGGCATGTCGAATTCGGGAACGACGCGGATGCCGCGTTCGCGGGCATAGGCGACGATGCTCCGTATCTCGGCCTGCGTATAGAACAGGCCGTCGGAGCCGAGTTCCTGGAGCCTCGGAAAGCGTTTGGATTCGACACGAAAGCCCTGATCGTCGGACAGGTGCCAATGGAAGACGTTCAGTTTGACGGCAGCCATGCCATCGAGATTGCGGCGGACAACTTCGAGGGGCATGAAGTGACGGGATACATCGAGCATCAGGCCGCGCCATGGGAAACGGGGATGGTCGTCAACGGTGGCGGCGCGTGCGGCCCACCCGCCGGGGGTGTTTTCAATGAGCTGGTAGAAGGTTTCGAGGCCGTGCAGCGCGCCGAGCGGGTTGGGGGCAGTTAGCGTTGCGCCCGTGGACGCGACGGTGAGCCGATAGCCTTCATTCTCGTCGGGAGACTGGACGGCTTTGGAGGGGCCCTGAACGTTGACGGTGAGGGCCGCGGTGGAGGAAACGAGCGGGATACCCGTGAGTTTGGCGATGCGGCCGGTCATTCTGGCCGTGGCGGCTTCGAGACGCGGTTCTTTGTAACCGCTGAGCCGGATACCGAAGCCGCGCGTAATGGCGAGCGCGCCGTCACCGGGTTCGATCGAGGACGGCATTGGCATGATACGCCAATCCGCGTGCGCGGCTGGAGAGAACACGCAGAAGGCGGCTACCGCGAGAGCGACAACAGAACGCATGAAAATTACCTTCTTCCGTCCCCGGGAACGCAACGAAATAGAAATGCGGGGATCGGCGGGGCGAGACGACCCTGCGGCTGAGCCGGGCTTCTCAGAGAATCGCATGCCGGGTGACTCGGACAATTTCATCCAGCTATCGGACTAGTTGCGCTGGGCCTGAGCAATCAGATCGGCGACGATCGGGCCCGCAGTCACGGGTGCCACGAAAACGATGTGACTGGCGTGGAGAACCATACGGTCGGGGCGTGCCATTCCTTTTTCCGGGCATCCGCGACGAATGCCGCGCCAGCCCGGTAACGTCGTTAACTTTTGCTCTTTACCAGCAAAACCACTCCACCGATGGCCAGGATGGCCCCGGCAAGCGGTCCGTACGGGACGTTGTGCGTCGTTTCCTTCGTGGCGTGTATCGGCCCCACGTCCAAAACCTTATCGCGCGTTTTGAATCCGAACGCGCCCCAGACGACGATCACGATACCGACCACAATTAGCAGGATTGCCGGTATTTTCACTGAAGCCTCCTTTACAGACGGGGGAACCGATGACTGCGAACGATCGACGGCAAGCGTTCCGCGGTGGAACGCTTGCGCGGATCATCGCCAAACTATTTCTCGAAAACCTTTTCGACGTCGCCGACCTTCTTCTGGATCTTTCCGCCGACCTTTTCGTTTTGCCCTTCAGCTTCGAGATCCGGATTGTTGGTGGCGTGGCCGATCTTTTCCTTTACTGTGCCCTTCGCGTCATGCACTGACCCTTCAACTTTGTCTTTTGTGCTGTCTTTCATGGAGGTCTCCTCGGCGACTTGGAAGAGCAGGTGGAGGGCCAATGGCGGCCGGCATTACCTTTTCGGGAAAGCGCTCAAAAAATAATTTTCTTTCGCACCGCGTAAAGAATCAGGTCGGCCGTTCCATGCAGCGACAATTTCCGCAGGATATGGCCACGATGTGTTTCCACCGTCGTAGGGCTGATATTCAAGAGACTGGCAACCTCTTTATTCGCTCGCCCCTCCGCCAGCAACTGCAATATCTCCCTCTCGCGATCCGTCAGCAATTGATAACTATCGTCCAGGCCTTTCGACTGCAGCTGCCCGATGTAATCCTCCTGCAGGATCCGGCTCACTTTCCGGCTGAGGAATGGCCGGCCCCTGGCGGCGCTGCGAATCGCTTCCAGCACGTCTTCCCGCGGAGAATCTTTCAGAAGATAACCTTTGGCGCCGGCCTTCAGCGATTGCAGCACGTAGCTTTCGTCCTGATGCATACTCAGGATCACCACCGCCGTGGCCGGATTCGCCGCCACGATGCGGCGCGTGGCTTCGATTCCGTTCATCTTCGGCATCGCGACGTCCATCATTACCACGTCCGGCGAGTGCTCTTCGGCAAGTTGAACACACTCGCGGCCGTCCGACGCCTCGGCCACGACAACGAGATCGGTCTGTCGGTCGAGCAGCGCGCGGAGCCCGTCGCGCACCACTGCGTGATCGTCAGCCAGCAGAATACGAATTGGCGGCATGCTTGTCCACGTCTGCCATTTCCGGCAGCGGCAGTTCCGCCGAAATGGTTGTCCCCCGACCCGGCTGAGAATCGATCTGAAACCGGCCGCCCAGGCGGCGCACGCGTTCTTCCATGCCAAGCAGTCCGAGTCCGCGGACATACCGTTTGTCGAAACCGCTGCCATCGTCCTGAACGGAAAACGTAACGCGGAAGCTTTCGTTTTTCACGGTTACCTGGAGGTTACGCGCGCTCGCGTGGCGCGCCGCGTTGTTCAGCGCCTCCTGCACCAGGCGGTAGACGCAGGTCCTGTGCTCGTCCGGCAAATCGCCGGAAGCCTCGTCGGCTGTAACGCGAACGTTGAGGCCGGTTCGCTTGGTCATCTCTCTGGCGTGCCAGTTGAGAGCGGGAACAAGACCGAAATCGTCCAGCATGGAAGGCCGCAGCAGCAGTGCAAGGTCGCGTACCACGTTCAAGGTCTTCTCCGCGATGGACCCGATGGAAGACACGCGGTCGCGGACCTCGCCGGCGCGCGTGGCCGCCTGCACATTGCCTGCCTCCATCATGATGGCCGAGAGCGACTGGCCGACCTCGTCATGCAACTCGCGCGCCAGCGTACGGCGTTCGTCTTCCTGCGCGCGCACAAGCCGGGCCGAAAGCGCCTGAAGGTCCGAGCGGGCTTCCGTCGTCTCCTGAAGCCGTCGCTCCACTTCGCGTTCCAGCCGCAGCGTGAGAATTGTGGTGGAGAGCGCGAGCAGGGCGCCGCCCGCGAGCGCAATCCCGAACGTCACCAGAAGAGACCAGCGCAGATGGTCGGCGGACGCGGCCAGGCGCTCTTCGGAGCGATTGAGGCCGCGTTCATTGATTTCCGCGATGCGGTCCGCGATCTGGAGCATCGTGGTGCGGCGGGGCACGAGCTGCTCGTAGAAAAATGTATAGCGAAGGCGGTCTTTCTGCGCCGGCGTCCATTGAAACGCCGTCTGCAGGACCTGCCACCACGCGTCGATTTCCATTCGCAGAGCCTGAAACGTGTCCTGCTCCTCCGGGTCGAGCGCGCGGGAATATCCGTCCAGAGCCGTCCCTGTCTGGCTCTCGATCGAAATAATATCCGAGTGTTGAGTTTCACCCCCGCCCGCGCCTGGCGAAAGCAGGAAATCGCGCATGTCGGTGCCGGAAAGGTAGATCTCGGAACGAATCTGCTCCAGCGTGCGGAGTCTTCCGAGGAACGCCTGGCGGATGCCCGTTTCATCGGCACGGACGCGATCGAGCTGGACAATCGTGCCGATCGCGGCGGCAAGAATGAACAGAATCAAACCGCTGAAACCGACGGACAATACCAGCACGGGCCGCAGCTTGCGCGGCCGGGCGTTCACTTGTGTAGAGTCTCGTTCCAGTGGAGTCCTAACGCCAGTGTAGAGGAACCGAGGCGCGCTCAAAATCCTGTCCTGACAGGATAGTGTTTGTTTCCCGTTTTCGGCACACTGGGTTCAGAGGATTGAAAACAAAACATGCAAACTCTTCGATACACGAATATGCTGGCTCTCGGAGCACTCTGTCTTTTTGGCGCCGCATGCGCTAAAAAGCAGGTAGCGGTCGCCAAAGCGCCCGCCGCGCCCGTTGCGGTCGCCACGCCCGCGTCCCGCTCGACGCAAACCGAGGCGCGCCGCGAAAGCACCAACCAGCCGGCTGCTCAGTCGACGCCGTCCCGTTATCCCAACGCTGCCACGCGCGCCCGGATCGATGAGTTGATCGGCCGCATTCAGGACGCTTACTTCAATTACAACCAGCACACGCTGCGAACCGACGCCATCAGCACCCTCGCCTCGGATTCGAAGGAACTGGCGCAAATACTGGCTCAGTATCCCGGTTATAAATTGAAGATCGAAGGATATGCCGACGAGCGCGGTTCGGCCGAATACAACGTAGCGTTGGGCGATGCCCGCGCGAAGGCCGCTAAAGACTACCTCGTAAACGCCGGCGTGCCCGCGAACCAGCTCGACACCGTCAGCTTCGGCAAGGAAGATCCGGTCTGCACCGAACACAACGAGGCTTGCTGGCAGAAGAACCGTCGCATCCACATCGTGGCCGAGAAGATCAACAGCTAGTTCTGGCGGTATCGGAACGGAGCGGTTAGTGTGGAGAAATGGACACTCAACCGCCCCGTTCCGAACCCATACGTCCCGAGAGCCGGGATCTCCTTGGCAACCTGCGCAATCTGCTTCTTGACCAGCACAAGTTGCTTCTCGACCGTGAACGAGTGGCGTATGAAAAGACCAACGGGCCTGTTGCGGGCCCCGGCGCCTTACTCACGCTGGTCCTCGGGGACACGCATTTCGCCTGGCTGAAGCAGATCTCCACCCTGGTAGTTGAGATTGACGAAGCACTCTCCCGCCGCTCGAAAGCGGGCCAGCCGGTCGCCGATGCCCTACTGGCCCAGGCGCGTGAAATGTTGAGGCCGCGGGAAAACGGGAACGACTTCCAGATCCGTTATTACAACGCTTTGCAGGAATCGCCGGACATTGTGATCCTCCAGTGCCGCATCGAGCAAATGCTCGGAATCTGACGGCTTCGGCGTTATCCGGGTGATGCCGTTAATCCGCCATCACGGCTTCCATCTCAAAACGGGTATCCACCGGTATGACGATCCAGGCGGCGAGGTACGCGAGGAATCCGACTCCGGTGCAGAGCGCGATGGCAAGCCGGGTCTGCCGCAATCCGGTTTCCGCAACGTGAACAGAACCGGTCATCTTCCCGGAGTTCGACACCGCACTTCGTACAATACATAATCTGTCTCCGTTAAGAAGTACGGAACCCGGCGCGACGATGTTCGTATCGTTCTTTGTGCGAGCTTTGTGCGAGGATGCTAAAGGGGGAAATGAATGATCGGGAGATTAGTAGTTCTGGGATTGGCCGGACTGTTCGGGGCCGCGCTCTATGCCGCGGACAAGCCGGTGACGGTGACGCTGAACGACGCCGCGGGTAAAAACGTCGGGACCGCGAAGATTTCAGATAAAGGCGCGGGCGTCAAAATCGCGCTCAGCCTCAAGGATCTGCCTCCGGGCGAACACGCCATACACATTCACCAGACGGCGAAGTGCGAAGGGCCGAAGTTCACCTCGGCGGGCGGCCACTTCAATCCCGATATGAAGCATCACGGCCTCGATAACCCCGAAGGTCCGCACGCAGGCGATATGAAGAACTTCACGGTCAAGGCCGACGGAACGGCGAAAGTCACCGTCGACGATCCGCGCGTCACGCTGGCGGCGGGCGACCATTCGGTCTTCACGGGCGGAGGGACCGCTCTCGTAATTCACGCCAAAGCCGACGATCTCAAGAGCGATCCGGCCGGTAACGCGGGCGATCGCATCGCTTGCGGCGTGATCGTGAAATAAGGCCCCTGCCCCGGCGACAGAAGTCTTACAAACCAAAACCGCAATCCCTGATAGGCTGCAATTGCATGCACTCATCAGGATCCCAGGCTGGAGCGGACGTCTTCAGCCTTCCCCGGCCCAAAGGCTTGAACTGGACCACTACGATTGCCATGGGGCTTTTTCATGTTGGCGCCATCGCGGCGCTGTTCATGTTCAACTGGCGCAGTTTCTGGGTAGCGGTCTTCCTTTACTGGGTCGCGACTGGCCTCGGAATCAGTATGGGCTACCACCGGTTGCATACGCACAGGGGGTACAAATGCCCATTGTGGCTGGAGTATTTCTTCGCCGTTTGCGGTGCATTGACGCTTGAGGGCGGCCCGATCTTCTGGGTTGCGGTGCATCGCATACACCACCAGAAGTCCGATCAGGAGGGCGACCCCCATTCACCGCGCGAAGGGTTTTTCTGGTCTCACATGGGCTGGATCATTTTTGGCGAAGGCAACCACAACAACACAAAGCTGATGTCGAAATATGCGCCCGATCTGGCGAAACATCGCTTCTATGTGATGTTGAATAACTGGCACTGGGTGCCCATGGTTATACTCGGGCTGATCCTGCTGGCCATCGGCGGTCTGCCGATGATGTTGTGGGGAATTTGTTTCCGCGTGGTATTCGGTCTCCATGCTACCTGGCTCGTCAATTCCGCCACGCATATGTGGGGCGGGCGCCGGTTTGGAACGCGAGACGATTCGCGCAACAACTGGTGGGTCGCCGCGCTCACCTTCGGCGAAGGCTGGCACAATAACCATCATGCCCACCCGACGTCGATCCGTCACGGGCTCGCCTGGTACGAGATTGACCACTCCTGGATTCTGGCCAGTATCCTGAAACGCGTCGGCCTGATCTGGGATCTGAAAGTGGCAAAGCTGAACAGCCGTCTGCTGGACCGCGAAGCCGCTTAATCACGCCGGTTTCGCGTGTGAATGAAGATCAACGACCCTGTAGTTCTGGCTGAGCTCATGGACCGCCACGCGGTCTATGAGCGTGCCTCGATTGACAACGACACGGCGGTTCTGGCCTCTCTGTACTGGGATTCTCCACACGCTCTTCGCTACGGGGTGACGGAGAATTCCGGCCGCAGCGTCCGGCGTCTGGACGTTCTTGCTCTGGGCGATTCAACCGGTATTGTGAATGTGGAGTTCGTCCGTGCCATGGACGGCGTCGAGCGGATTGGACGCCAGACAGAGGTCTGGGTTCGAATGGAAGATGCATGGCGGCTCGTATCGCTTCACGTGTCTCCGCCGCCCTCTTATATCGAGGCCGTCTCAGCTCGGATCGGCCTCGATATCGATCCCGCAACCCGCGCCGCGGTGAACGAAGATCTCAACCGCATCTCGGCCATTGCCGGTTTCCTCATGGAATTTCCACTGAGTCAGGATGTGGAAGCCGCTCCGGTTTTCCAGCCATGACCATCGATCGGGAACGCTCAGGAGCGGTCGCGATTGCCGCGGCAGTGAAGTCGAAAGAGGTGAGCGCGGTCGAAGTCATCCATGCGGCACTCGCCCGGATTGAGCGCTTCAACCCCATTTTGAACTCCTTCACCGCGGTTTTCCCCGAGAATGCGCTGGCTGAAGCCACGGAGATCGACCTGGCGATCGCGCGTGGCGAAGATCCGGGGCCGCTCGCGGGCGTCCCATTCGCCGTGAAGAATCTGTTCGATATCCGGGGCATCCCGACGCTTGCGGGCTCCATCATCCGAGCGGACGCGCCGCCCGCCGCGCGGGATGCCGCGTCGGTACAGGCTCTGAGACATGCCGGCGCGGTGCTTACAGGCGCTCTCAACATGGATGAGTTCGCCTATGGGTTCACCACCGAAAACAGCCACTATGGAGTCACGCACAATCCGCACGATCTCACGCGCGTGGCGGGAGGTTCTTCCGGCGGTCCGGCAGCAGCCGTCGCGGCGGGGCTTGTGCCACTCACGATGGGTTCCGATACCAACGGCTCCATTCGCGTCCCTGCCGCGTTCTGCGGAATCTTCGGGCTGAAGCCCACCTATGGACGGATCTCCCGCCGGGGCGCATTCCTCTTTGCATCGAGTCTCGATCAGGTCGGCCCGTTTGCACGCTCGGTGGAAGATATAGCCGCCGCTTTCGATGCCCTGCAGGGACCCGACCCTCTCGACCCGGTCTGCACCGCGCGTCCGGTCGAACTTTGCCGTCCCGGGCTGCATCGGGGAACGAGCGATTTGCGCATCGCCGTGGCGGGCGGGTACTTCGCCGGGCAAGGCGTACCGGTCGCCTTCGAGGCCGTTTCCGCGGTTGCCGCCGCTTTGCGAGCCGATCGCACGATTGAGTTTCCCGAAGCCGGGCGGGCGCGCGCCGCCGCATACGTCATTACCGCGTCCGAAGGGGGTAATCATCATCTTCCCGACCTGCGCACGCAAGCCGGCCGCTTCGATCCGCTCACGCGCAGCCGCTTACTGGCCGGAAGCCTGCTTCCCGCCGCATGGGTAAATTTCGCCCAACGTTTTCGGTCATGGTATCGCGAGCAGGTCGCCGAGGTCTTCCGCGAAGTGGACGTCGTGCTTGCCCCGGCCACGCCCTGCCCGGCAGTCGCCATCGGACAGGAAACCATGGTGCTCGATGGCAGGGAAATTCCTTCGCGGCCGAATATCGGCATCTTTACCCAACCGGTTTCGTTTATCGGGCTGCCGGTTGTGACGGTGCCAGTCCATATTGAGGGGCAAATGCCGATGGGCGTGCAACTGATCGGCGCACCCTGGTCGGAATCGAAGCTGTTGCGCGTGGCCTGGGAACTGGAGTCGCGGGGCGTGGTCTCGGCTCCCATTGCGCATGGCTTCCAGCCGCGGAACTGACTATTCTTCCTGATCCGTCCGTTCGGCATCGGAGCGGACAACCGCCAGTTGTCGCAGGTATCGCTCCTGCAGGGACTCTCTGTAGGCGGAGAGCTGCATGTGGGCGGCAGCGGCGCTGTCGCGAAGGATCCCTTCGCCAAGCTGAGCCTCCCCGAGCAGGCGCGCTCCGGCCTTGCGCGCGAAACTCTCATCGTATCCGAACCCGAATACGGCAACGGCAGGCAAAGGCAGCGCATAGTTGTCCGGCAACCCCAACGCCATAAAAGGGAAGCTGGACGCCCAATCGAGGTGGTAACCAACCAGCCGGCTGGAGACGCTGACGGAAACCTGTGCGTGGGTAACGCAGTTGGCCGCCTGAATGTGGTAGCGCTGGCGCAACATCTCGGTGAGCAGGGCCGCCGATCGCATTTGGGCCGGATTCACGGTTGCTTCAACCTGTCCCGGCAACGTTTGGGTTTCGAAGGAGACACCCAGAAAACTCTCATTCAAATTCACATACAGCCACTCCGAATCCGCCCAGACCGAGTTGCCGGCGTGATTCGCCGCATCGCTCTCCCGCACCACCCGGTAGACGCGGCCAAAACGGTCGATCAGGAAGTTATAAGACCGCTTGAGTCTCACATAATTGAGCAGCGATTCACCGATCCGCTTGAGCGTGGAGTTCTCCTCCGCGTCAAACGGGGCCTGTGGGCTTTCGGTGGTATGAAAAACGATTCCGGCCGGATCCGAACGGTGTTGCCCCTGGAGGTCATCCGGCCGTGTAGCGGAAAACACCCGATACGATCTCGGGCGGTTGCCAACGGAAAACCGGTTATCGATGCGCAGGCCGTTGCTGTAGGTCTCGAAAGCCGCCGTTTTTTCCACTTCCCAGACCTCCCGCGTCCGCGCAAGCCCGACCGTTGCCGGCCACGCGTGGAGCGCTGCCGGATGGCCCGGCATACTCTTCGCGGCCCGGACTCGCGGCGCCAGTGCGGGCGCCGTGAACAGGAACAATACGACCGAAAGCGGCAATAAGAACCAGCACGTGCGAGATATCCGCGGAGAATAGAGAGGGCCGCTGCTCTGGCGTGGAAGCATCGACGCCCGCAGGAAACGCAGCCGCATGACCGGGCTGTCGATTTGCCCTGCAAACCACTCGGTCAGGGGGTGTGTGTCAAGTTCTTTGTGCTTCTGGTTTGTCATGCGCGTGTCCGGGCGCGATCGGATACCAAAGTCCCGAATTGAATGCGATGCAGTCTCTGAAGAAGTAGCCGAAAACTCTGAAAATTCTCTTTATTGTTTGAGGGCGATTCCGCAGGCTGGCAATTCTCATCGGCGTGATATTATCCGCTCTAGTCTGGAAGTGGGAGGATGAGCGTGACAACAAAACCCCTGACAGTTCGAAACTGGCTCACTTTGCTCACGTCTTTTGTCATCCTCACGGTAGCTTTCGCGTTCGGCCTGTTCTGCTGGCCCGCGCTCTACCGTCCTCTGACCAAAGCCTACGGCTGGAACTTCGCCAGCGCGAACGCGGGGGGCTCCATCGTTCTCTTCCTGATTGGCATCCTGTCGCCGTTCGTCGGAACGCTCGTCGACAAATTCAACCCGAAACGCGTGATTCTGGGCGGAACCTTCATCGTGGCAGCCGCGCTCGCGCTGCTTTCCACCCTCCACTCGCTCGGCCAGTATTATGCATTCTGCGTTTTACTGGGAATCGGTGCGTCGGCCGTCTCCATCCTGCCCACTTCAATCCTCATCGGCCCTTTTTTCTCCCGCTGGCGCGGACTGGCGGTAGGCTTCATCAACGCCGGAATCGGCCTCGGCGGATTCATCGCCCCTCGTCTCGCCACCGCGCAAATTGCGAAGCGGGGCCTTTCGGGCACTTTCCTGGTCCTGGCCGGCTGCATGGCGATTCCCTTTATTCTGACCCTGATCGTCATAAAGAATGACGATTCCGGCAGCGTTCGACCGGTGGGGAAACATGCGCCGTCGATGCCGGAGCTCGCCCGGATGCCCATGTTCTGGATCTTCGGCATCGCTCTCTTCTTCAGCGCTCATGCCATGCTGGGCGTGCAGCAGAACCTGATCTCTTACCTGACCGGCGCGCATGTTTCTCCGAAAGAGGCCGCGCTGATTCTGGCAATCGCTCTCGCGGCCGCGGCTCCCGGCAAATTGATCAGCGGCTTCCTCGCGGATCGAGTCAATGCCCGAGCGGGTATGATATTCAGCGTAGTCTGCATGGCCCTCGGAGTGCTCGCTTTGTTGAATACGGAGCCGCAATCGGCCATGATCTACTGGCTCGCGATCTTGTTCGGCACGGGTTACGGAGGGATCTTCAATGCCGCGCCCACTATCATCTTCGAATATTTCGGCACCCATCAGGTGGGCAAAGCGCTGGGACTCTTCTATGTCTTTTTCGGTCTGGGAACCGCCAGCGGAGGTGAGGTAGCGGGCTATCTGTTCGATGAGACTCATCGCTGGTCCGTCCCCTTCACGGTCGATCTTGGACTTGCCTGCGTGGGCCTGCTGCTGCTCCTGGTCAGCGCCCGCCGGACGCGCGCGGTCACCGCCCCGCCCGCGCTGTCCGTCGCCTGAAACCCGGTGAATCGATAACCACATGTCAGACAAACTCATACTGGAAGGCTGCTGCTGGAAGTTCGATCACAACATTCCCACCGATCTGATCACGCCGACGCACATTATGTGGAAGCGCGTGGACGAGATGGCAAAGCACGTTCTCGAAACCGCCAATCCCGACTTCCCGAAGAATGTAAAGCCAGGCGACATCATCGTGGCCGGCCGCAATTTCGGATGCTCATCGGGACGGGCATTAGCGGCGAAAGCCCTGAAGGCCACGGGAATCGGCGGCATCGTGAGTGAGTTATTTTCCCGGACCTTTTATCGCAACGGTCACGAGATCGGCCTGCCGCTGCTGGAAGTTTCCGGCGTGCATGAGATCGTCGAAACCGGCGATCGTCTCAGGGTGGATATCGAACGCGGCACGGTCGAGAACCTGACTTCAGGCAAATCGCTCGAAGGCCGCCCGCCGTCCGGATTTCTGCTCGAAATGCTCCAGGCGGGCGGCCTGATCCCGCTATTGAAGGCGAACCCGGAATACTTCTCCCGCTCTCCCGCAAGCCAGGCCGGTCAATGATTCTTCTGAATAACGATGAAGTGGAACAGGCGCTCACGCAGCAGGACGCCATTATCGCCACCGAAACCATCTATCGCGAACTGGCCGAAGGCAAGGCTGTCAATCGCCCTCGCAGCCAGACCTACATGCCGGTGGAATCCAAAGAGAATCCCGGCTTTCACTATCGTTTCAAATCGCAGGAAGGCAGCGGCCTCGAAAGCGGCGTGTGGGCGCTGCGCATCACATCCGACATGGCCGGATTCTCCTGGACAGCCGGAGTGAAAAGGCGAAGAATTCTGCCAGTCGCGACCGGAAATCGTTATTGCGGCCTCGTAATCCTCTTCGATCTGGAACGGATTGAGCCGATTGCGATCATGCCGGACGGAGTCATACAAAAGGTTCGGGTCGCCGCCCTCAGTCTGGTAGGCGCCAAATACCTCGCCCCCGAAAACCCGAAAGTCCTCGGCTTATTCGGCAGTGGCTGGCAGGCGAGCGCGCATCTGGAATTTCTGTGCGGTCAATACCTGTTTGAGCGGGTCAAAGTCTACAGCCCCAACCAGGAGCACTGCGCGGACTTTTGCCGCCGGATGAGCGCTCGGCTGGGGCGCTGCATCGAGCCGGTCCATTCGGCGCGCGAAGCCGTCGAAGGCAGCGACATCGTCCAGGCCGCAACCGCCGCATGGGACCCGGTCTTCGACGGACATCTGGTGGAAAAAGGAATGTACGTAGCCTCCATCGGAGGCTCGGATGCCAGCAACAAGCGCCGCGAGATCGACGACGAAACCATTCGGCGCGCCGACTTGTATGTGGTCCATTCCAAAGAGGTCGCCCGGCAGGATCGGTCTCCCGACATATGGGAACTGGAGCAGCGCGGAGTCAGGACCTGGGATTCCATCTCGGAAATACAGGACCTGATAGCCGGAACTACTCCGGGCCGAACCCATCGCAGCCAGATCGCCGTATTCAACAACAACACCGGAGCGGGTACACAGTTCGCGGCAGTGGGAGCCGCGGTTCTGAAACGTGCCCGGTCAATGGGGCTCGGAAGGGAAATTCCCACGGAGTGGTTCCTTGAGGATGTCTCTCCATAAATGAAGATCAACCAAGCACGTCTTGCGCAACTAACCGGTCTCATGGCCGAACACGGCTGGGACTTACTCCTCTTATACGGCCATACCTGGAGGAAAGATTACTTCCGCTGCCTCGTGAATTTCAACTTTTCGGGACCGCACGCCGTCGCCGCGCTGGATCGTTCGGGCCGGGTGCGCGTAATCGTCTGCGATCCCTGGGATTTTGAAGGGCTCAATGGCGAAGCGATCTTCGAACTGGATTTCGCGGCGGCATTAAACCGCTTGATTGGCGTATCCCGCAGCGCCGTGGTCGCGGTAGCAGGCAAGGAACTCATGCAGGCCCGGTTTACGAGTGCGGATCATGTTTCCGCGACCTATGCGGTCGAAGAACTGCGCCGGGTCAAAAGCGAAGATGAGATTGCCCTGATCCGTCAGGCGGCTGAGTTATCAGACTCGGGTTATCGGCACTTCGCCCAAGCAGCCGAAGTCGGGATGGCCGAATACGAGCTTGTGGCGGAAGTGGAATCGTTTCTCAAATCGAACGGGGCTGAGGACAACTTCATGCTGATCGCGTCGGGCGGCACGGAAGTGGTCGGAATGAAACCTCCCACCTGGCGCAGGTTGCAGGCAGGAGACTCGGTCACGACCGAACTGACGCCGCAGATCGACGGCTACTGGGCACAGATCTGCCGGACTCTTGTCATGGGCGAACCCAGTGCCGGGCAACTCGAAGCCTTTGCTATTTTCGCCGAAGCCAGACAGGCCGCGGAAGACGTGCTGAAGCCCGGCGTCAACATTGCCGATGTCGCCCGCGTGCAAAACGATGTGTTCCGCAAGTATGGTTATGGCGAATACACGGGACCGAAGTACACGCGCGTTCGCGGGCACAATCTCGGTCTGCATCCGGATGAAAATCCCTACGTGCTGGAAGATGTCGATTACATCGTGAAGGAAGGGATGGTGGTGATCGCGCATCCCAACACCTATCTTCCTCTGTCCGGATACATGGTCTTCGGCGATACTCTGCTGGTGACAGCCGATGGCTGCACATCGCTGAACGCGACGGAAAGGAAGTTGTTCCGGAAATGAAGCGAGGCTGGATTACCTGGGACAAGACGGAGTTGCCCCCGTCGGCGTTTGAATCGCGGCTGGCCGTAGTCAGAGCGCGGCTGGCGGCGGCGGATCTGCCCGCGCTGGTTGTCTACAGCGATGTCTGGAGGTCCAACCAGGGGCGCTATCTCTCGAATTTCATGCCCTATTGGAACCGCGCGCTGCTGGTGATTCCACGGGATGGCGCGCCCGTTCTGCTGTGCGGTCTGTCGCCGCGAGTCTACCCGTGGATCCGTTCGGTCACGATCCTTGAAGACATCCGCCCCAGCGCCAATATCCCGCAGCAGTTGAATCAACTGCGCACGGAAAAGGGCTGGTCCCGAATTGGCGTTCTCGATCTTCCTCAACTGCCGTACGAGCTTTCGGTACCCGATGCGGTCGATGTTCCATGGAGTGCCATTCACGCCGAGCCGGACGAAGCGGAATTATCCATGTACCGCCGTGCCGCCGCGATGGCGCGCGAAATTCTGGATGAAGAACTGTCTGGCCCTCCCGTGCTCCTCGATCGTCGGTTCGTGGGACGCCTGGAGCGCAGATTTCGCCGCGCCGGCGCGGAAGATCTGGTGATCTTTATTACCGGCGATTCGGTATCGGTAGCCCTGGAGTATCGGGGGCACTGGGTAAAAATCGTAAGGGCCACCGTGGCAGCACCCCGCTCTTCTTCCGTGTTCAAAACGGAACTGCTCTCGGGCCCGTACCCATACGAATGCTGCCTGCAATCCGACCTGAAACCGGGCTCAATATTTGCGGTAACGACGGAGGGCATCGTTGAGGGCAAACGCGTCTTTCACGGCGACACCTTCAGGCTGGGACCGGACGGAGCCGAACTTCTATGAACGTCATCGAGAAAATTCTGGCCAGAGCCGGCGGCCGGAAGGAGGTGCGCCCCGGCGACGTCGTGGTCGCGAACGTAGACCTCATGGTGATGCACGATCTCAGCTCCAATTTCGTCATGAAGGTCTTTGAAAACGAGATGGAGAACGCAAAAATCGCCGACCCTTCCCGCATCGCGTTTGCCTTCGACCACAACTTCGCTCCAGCCACCCAGCAGGCCGCGGAAGCTCTGGCAGCCGTCAGGAAATTCGCCGCCAAACACGGCATCCGCAACGTCTTCGACTGCGGGTGCGGCAGCGTGCATCACGCCATCATCGAAAGCAGACTCTGGAAACCGGGCCAGGTCATCATCGGCTGCGATTCCCATACTCCGATCTACGGCGCGCTCGGCGTCTTCGCGACGGGCGTTGGCAACAATTCCATGGCCGCGCTGGGTTTCCAGCACAGCCTCGGGTGGTTCCGCATCCCCGAAACGATTCAGGTCTTTTTTCGTGGCGAAACCGGCCCCGGAGTCACGCCCCGGGATATCTCGCAGTACCTGGTCGGGCGGCTCGGCGAAGATGGCGCCGTCTATAAGGCGATCGAGTACGCCGGTCCGTACATACAGTCGCTGCCGGTCGAAGACCGGATGTTGTTCCCGCTGATGTCGATCGACGTCGGCGCGAAATGCGGTTTCATCAATCCCGACGAGAAGACCGTTGCGTTCGCGAAATCGTTTTCCGGTACGACGGACTTTGAAATGCCGGTCAACGACCCGAATCCGTCATACATCGACGTGCTCGATATCGACGTGAGCGTCATCGGACCGCAGGTCGCCTGTCCGCCGACAGTCGGCAATGTTCGCCCGGTGGAAGAAGCGGCTGGAATTCCGGTCAATATCGCGGAAGTGGGGGGGAGTACCGGCGGCCGGATCGAAGATATTCGCCTGCTCGCTCACTACTTCGCGAACAGGAAAGTTCACCCGGATGTCCGTCTGCAGGTCGTTCCGGTGAGCCGGGGAACTTACAGCGCGGCTCTGCGGGAGGGCCTTTTCCAGATCCTGCACGATGCCGGGGCAAACATCTTCCCGCCGAGCGCCGGATCGAACCAGGCCTTCAACATGGGAGCGATGGCCGAAGACGAGGTAATGATTTCCAACCAGGCCCGCAATTTCCCCGGCCGCAACGGCCATCCGAACGCCCGCCATTACCTTGCTTCGACGCTGACCGTGGCCGCGTCGGCTGTCGCGGGCAGCATCGTGGACCCGCGGAGCGCTTCCTGATTCACGGCTGAAGCTGCGTCTTGAGGTAATTAGCCAGTCCGCCCAGTTCGAGAATCTTACGCACCGATTCGGGTATTTTCGGAAACGAATACAAACGTAAACTACTGATTCGATTAAATTAGACTGAACTGGCGGGCCACGCCCGATGATGATGAGCACTATACCTACGCTATAGCGCTACGCTAACAAA
>Ga0207933_1000267_pt1 | contig 54492 bp, 45 predicted proteins | sample NGESurdeep092012_4_FD_184488 | JGI IMG/M metagenome (GOLD analysis project Ga0207933, IMG submission 184488) | Arctic peat soil microbial communities from Barrow, Alaska - NGEE Surface sample F53-3 deep-092012 (SPAdes) | ecosystem: Environmental > Terrestrial > Soil > Wetlands > Peat ...
CTTCACTCACACAAACGCCGCCCGACGGGGTGTCCGAAAACTCCGGAACGGGTGTCCGGATTCAATCGGAACGCCTGTCCGGAGACCCCCGGAATCGCCAAGCGAGTCGCAGCCACACAGCTTTCAGACCCGACGTACAGGCGCTTCGAGCGTTGGCGGTCTCGTTGGTGGTTCTTTATCACGCAGGCATTCCGGGAATACACGGCGGCTTCTTTGGTGTCGACATTTTCTTTGTCGTCTCTGGGTTTGTCATTACGGGTGTCCTCATCCGCGAAGAAGAGACACGCGGGAAGGTTTCGATTTCCGGTTTCTATGCTCGTCGTATTCGCCGAATTCTTCCCGCGGCCACGCTCGTTCTCATCGCAACGGTATTTGCTACCTATCATTGGCTAAGTTTCATTACCGGAAACGTAAACGCGGGCGACGCGAAGTACGTGGCCGCGTTCGTTGGAAACTTCCATTTCGCTTCAATCGGCACGCAATATTTTGGGAGCAATCAACCTCCTTCAACCTTGCAGCAGTTCTGGTCGCTTTCGGTTGAAGAGCAGTTTTACCTGGTGTGGCCAATCGCCTTCCTCCTTCTCACAATGCCACGCGGGTTGCTTTCTCGCACGACTCGGCTCGTCCCGTTCTTGCTTTTGGTAATTGGCTTTTCGATGACGTGGTGCGTCATTGAAACAAGACAGAACGCGGTCTGGGCGTTCTTTTCTCCTTTGACGCACGCGTGGGAGCTTGCGCTTGGAGCCCTCATTGCGGTTATTTCTCCTCATCTCCGCGGACGAGCTCCTCGCATCGGCCTCGTGGCAGGGGTCGCCGGAGTCATTGTTCTACTCCTATGTGCCTGGTTCTATACGTCAGCGACGCTGTGGCCAGGATCCGCAGTCATAGCTCCGGTCCTGGCGACAGGAGCGATCATCGCTGGTGGGTCGCTCAACGGCGCCAATGGTTTCGGAGGGTTCGTCAAGTTCGCTCCCCTCCAATGGTGTGGGGACATTTCGTATTCGCTGTATCTAGTGCATTGGCCCGTGATCACCATCGCCACGCAATACGCGCTCGGGCCGATCTCACTGGAAAGCAGACTCGAACTCGTTGCCCTGTCGATAGCTTTAGCTGCGGTGATGTATTACACAATCGAGAATCCAATTCGTAAGTCGTCGCTCCTGGCAAAGAACAAACCTCTCACGTTCGCGTTCGGAGCATTTCTGATCGGTTGCTCATACGCTGCCATATTCTGGCATTTAAGTCACCATTAGCCGACGCGATCTGCGTCTGACGCGCCATTGACATTCACACCTCGCAGAGTCGACCTCCCGACTACGTCGGAACTAGGGCGTTGTGCCTGAAGGCAGCGAGTCGAGCGAAACGAGCGTTCTCTCAGCGATTATCGAGCCAGTCGAGAAGTGACGAGTCACGAGAAGTGAATTTTCGAGCAAACCAAAACTCGTCCCGGCTTATTGCCTCTTCAATGTCGTCTCGAGACAGCGCAATTGGATGCGCTCCGCCGGCCCACTTTGAATACGTCGTACCTTCGAGCACGATGTCGTTGGCGAACTCACCGTAGAGAGTCGCGAAGACTTTCTCATCACTGCAGACAATCTGTTTGAAATAATCAATGAGCAGCGTCGGTGTCCGAATTTGAGCGACGCAATATTCGGCGAATTCGCGCTCGACTGACCAGAATGTCTCACCCGCACGCATCCCTGTAATTGGAGCGACCGATTTCCAGTCAAGAGGTCGTCGGTAATAAACGATCCGATTCATAAATCCGTTCTTTACCCGCGACCAAAGACCATTCGGTGTTTTCGTTCTGTAAAAGCGTCGAAGATAGTCAGATTCAGGTCGCGAGCCGTCAGGCATATTCGGTGCCCTCCTCGAGGCGACCAGGTTCCCCGAACCGCGCGCTTTCCTTTCCATTTCCTCATTCGAAATTATTGGATAGTGCGTACCGGAAAGAAGGCTGAATCGAGTGATCGAGCGATCGGCAAGCGCGTACTCGAGTAAACGGGTCGTCGCCTCGACCAGCGACCAATCGCCCCAATAGACGGGAACTCGTAGCGGTACGAAATTGCATGGGAGGTCCATGCTCTGCCATTTCGACATATCAGTTTTTGCGTCGACGTGGACATAGACAGGTCCCATTGAGGCGACGCGGTTCACGAGGCGATGAAGCATCGCTTCGTCCTCGTGCGCAAGAATCAGGAAGGCATGAGCATCGTCGCTCATCTTTGGCTCCCAATGCTCAAAGCTTTGGTGATTCCTGCGTAAATGATATGTGTCAGGTAACTTCTCGCTTCCTCGGTCGATCTCAATAGGGAAACTGCGAGTCGAGCAGGCCGGAGAACTCTTGCCGGGTTTGCGGACACTTTTTGATGCTAGCAACGGCGTTACACGTGAAAGGGGCCCAATGAAGTCTGACCGATGGTAAAGGCACGTGGCCGTCGCGCCCTAATCAATTCGCTATCTATAACGCGAGATGAACGTAGTCTCGCTATCGGACGTCAGTAGACTTTCGGACTTGGTCGAGAGCAGCGTCTGTGACAAGAAAGTAGAGGCATGAAGAATACACTCGCGAGCAGTCTCCGACTTCTAGTTGCGTCAATCTCCGTCTTAGTTGCAACCCAATGCTTTACATTGTGCACTTCCGCTAAAGCCGACGCGTCGACTAGTCAACCAACAGTTGTCTCTTCGCAAGCAAATCTAACCAAAATAATCAACGCCTCCATCAGAGTAAAGCATCTGCCGAGTCTCGTGAAGCCGTCACTCAGCACTCTCGCAAACGGTGGAGACTTCGGCGGAAGTTTAGATACGAGCGCATGCGGTTACATCAACACCAATGCCTGGAAGGAAAACATCTCGCACTGTTATTACGGCGACACAAAGTCGAAAGTCACCGTTGCGCTCATTGGCGACTCGCGCGCTTCAATGTATCTTGACACTTTCGCGAGTCTCGGGAAGCAGGAACACTTCAAGGTTCTCTTCATTGCCAAAGATGGTTGCCCGGCTCCACTTGGTTCGTACATGACAAACAACAACGGCAAGCTCAGCACTGCGGTTTGGGCCGCATGTTCAAGCTTCCACTCCTATCTGATCTCCAACCTGAAGAGTATTAAACCGCGCGTCATCGTGGTCTCTAGCAATTCGACAATCGACCTCGCGAATCCTGCGCATGAGGCAGCCGGTCCTGAAATTCAGGCTGACTTGACCGCCTTCCTGTCTAAAATGCCCACAAGTTCGCGAGTTCTTGTGCTCGGCGGGTTCCCACAGCCTGCCCCGACGTCGAATCCAACCGTGTGCCTTTCGCGAAGTCCGTCGAACGTATCGTCGTGCGGATTCACACCCTCCGCCAGCACGCAGACGGACAACACCGCTTTCGCTTCGGCCGCGTCGGCCGCCGGCGACGTGTTCATCAATCAGACTCCGTGGTTCTGCACAAGCACGTGTCCGGCACTCATAGGCAACTATGTCCCCTACACGGCCGACGCTTACCACGCGGACAACTCCTATTTAATGTTCCTCTCTGGCGTACTTTGGACGTCCATAAAGCGATACGTTGGTTAGCAATTCACCGAGAAACACGCCGCTTTGCCACGATAGGGATTCCATCTCACCCTGAAAGGAAAGTTAACGACTTAAGGGGATTGATTCCTTCGCGGCTAGCCTTTTGCGGCCGCAGCCCCAGCCAACGTACGATTTTCAGTCGAGGAATAACCAGCCTCGGGAATTGGCCACACGACGATTCCTGTTGAGCGATGGAGAAAGGTCATGTTGGCATCGTGAAGCACCTTTTGGTTTCGGGGAAGACAAGATTTAGGTTCACCGATGAGGCTCGCTTGCTCTTTCTCAAGACTCCGAAAGACCCTTCTCAATCCTCTGACGTTCCTTCAACGGCGAGACCAGACTCGTGAGTCGCAATTATCTCTCGTGGAAAAGCCACCGGTGGGCGTCAACGCTTGTGATCTTGGTGGTAGCACTCTCTTCTGGATCGACAACAGTCGGCGCAGCCTCTCCAAGCGGTGACACTCCAGTGTGGTCTTCACTCCCCACGCTCGCTCAGATAGAGAGTCAGCTCACAGTCTCTTCCGGACAGAACGCGCTAACTCAGGATCAGGTCTCGAATATGAGATTTGGGTTTCCCTACCCGGATGTCCAGGAGAATGGAACGCAGAAGAATTGCTCGCCGATCATTGAGGACGCATTCAAATTTGCACCCTGTGTCTACGGCGACGCGACTTCCAAGAGGATCATTGCAGTCGTTGGTGACTCTGAAGCCGACATGTGGATACCAACTCTTGACATTTACGGCAAGGAATTCGGATTCAAAATCGATCGATTCGTAATGGACGGTTGCACGGCTTGGAAAGATCAAGTCACACCCGCGCTCAAGGGATGGACAAACTGTGAGATGAAGTGGAAGAAATACTGCGTCACAGCGATAAACAAGCTCCGCCCTTTTGCCGTAGTGGTCTCAGGAATGATTCAAGATAGCCAGTCCAAAGCCCTCGTCGAGAAGCCCTCACGCATTGCCAGTGGCATCGAAAGTTATTTTTCCGCCATCAAACAGTCGGGCGCTAAACTTTTCATGCTGTCCAATGTTCCTTGGGACTTTGCGAGTCCAAGCACACCCGGGACGTGCATCTTCGCTCACGATACACAAGTGAACGCCTGCGATGGAGTGATCGATCCGACGATGGCCGCGGCGCTCAAATTAGTAGAGCAAAGCGGAGTTTCAAAAGTCATTCCAATACAGACTCTGTTTTGTTCAACCAAGTCATGCCCGATTGTCGTCGGCAATCGGAGCGTGCTGTTTGACGACCACCATATGACTCACGCTTGGGCCACCTACATACCCCGCGCGTTTTCTCAAATCTTCAATCCAATGTTGGCCACAACCTGACTTAGCCGTGCCAACATATATGACATCAATCTGCAGCTGCGCCGTAGGGACGATAGAACGCTGACAGTTACCTCAGTAGTCGATCCGCGTGGCTTTTGAGTCTTTCGTCTTGCCGCGAATCTCGGGTGCGACCGTAATTTGGCCGATTGGCGATGAAAAACCAGTCTGCACAAGCGTCGTTACACTGAACCATGGCGCAGATCTCATCAACGTCTCTCATCGTTTCTGGAGCAACGTCAGCCTTGCTGGTGCTTGAGCAAAGGTGGTAGTTAGAGTCAGTGCCGCTGCGAAGCGAACGCGCGAAGCTCTAGTTCGCTTTATCACCCAAGGTGACGAGGCGTCAAAGCGATCCAGAAGAATTCAAAGGCTCTACCGACCAGCTCGGCTGTGGCTCTTCACGATGCCATCGAAACCCCCTGGACACCGCTACGGATTTGGGCGTGGAGAGAGCGTGGACCGTCGATATATCGAATCGTTTCTCTCGGATAACCGCAACTTAATTAGGGGGAAGTGTCTGGAAGTTGGTGACGCCCGATACACGAATCAATTCGGAGGAACGAAAGTAAAGTCCGTTGATGTATTGGACGTCAGATCGACAAACGATCACGCGACGATCATTGGCGATCTCCAAAAGCTATCGAGCGTCGATGACGCGACCTACGACTGCGTCATCTTGACCCAGGTGTTGCAATATCTCGATGATGCCGCTGCCGCGGTCCTCGAACTCCGGCGGATCCTTGCGCCAGGAGGATCAGCACTCGTCACCGTACCGACCATGGCACCCGTGGATCCATTCAGCCCTGACGTGCAACGTTTCATGCCAATTGGGGTGCGGAACCTGTTCGCCCTGCATTTTGATTCTGCTGAGACTTCTGTGAATTGTTATGGGAACCTCCTTACGGGTCTCGCGTACTGGTCAGGTCTCGCTCAGGAAGATCTTCCGCAAAGGGCTTGGAGCTTCAACGACCCGATCTACCCAGTAATCATCTCGATCCGCGTCACTTCGCCGAAGCGTTCAACTGACGAACTTTGAGTCGAGTATGGCGACGACGTTGTGCCGCGACGTACCAGAGATTCTGACTGCAATGCAAAAACCTTCACAGTTGGCATACGTTCTCGTTTGACTGCACAAGACGTAACTTGTACCTCGCGTTACGCGGGAGGTCACTTCGACCTTCTACTTTTTTGGGTAGCCTTCGACAACAACTCTCGCGACGGTACGATGACAAACAATCTCCACAGAGAGGGTCGATATTGACTCTTCACAACTGAACGCCACGATTGATTGTCCAAGCCAGATCGCTCCCAACGAGGAAGGGCTTTTGCGAGTCCGCTGCGCACCACTTGTTGTCGTCGGTTGGCTAAGTAGTCAGCGTTGGCGTGCGTTGTCCACATGGGCGCCATACATGACCACCCCCATGGAATACAAACGTCCTCCAGCCACGTCCAATTTCTTGCTTTCAACTTCTCAATGTCCGTCGACGTCAGCGGCCTAAGCAGGTAAGGCTTTACCGGCTTGACCTCTCTGCCTTGCTGGACGCCATTGCGAACAACCGCGGGCCACGGAATTGGGGCATCAGTAGGCCACGGATGACAAATAACACTAAAACCTTCCGAGAGGTACCTGTTTCCGTGCTCATACTCGTCGTTGTCGAAGGAGACACCAAGTTTCTTCCATCGACGAAGGTCGTAGAGGCCAAGGTCCATCAGCCCGTAATCACTTACCCTTGACAGACCATCCGCATTCGATACTTCTAGGCTGCCATCGAATGCCTTGTCATTTGACAACATGCACATGAAGATATTCACGCATCGAACATTCGCATCGAAAATCGCGGCGGCACGTGAAACTACTTCGGAATCCCACCAGAGAACTTGTAAGTCCCCCTGGACGATGTGCGCGTAGTCGAACTCCTCCGAGATCGCAATCTCAAACGCGTCTCGATACGCGTCGTAGAGCCCCCCCACTTTGCGATTTACAAGGCTGTTTGAGTCCCTCAGCAGTAGTCTCATCTTCGGATCGCCGCTCGCGATCATTGCTAGTTCGTCGCGAAGATGCTGGTCGGGACTGGCGTTGTCGACGACCAGAATCTCGTCATTCGGTGCCACCAATCGAACAGAACGCACCGCATTCAAAAAGTAGGTTCGAAGACCGTGTCCCACCACGATGTGAATTACGCGCATGCCAGGAGCGCTCTTTCGCTCCAGGAGGCCTGGTTTAGGGCTCTTCGCCGAATTCGTCACGAGCGCCTCTCCCGCACTCAGTACGCGCGCTGAGGAGGACTTTAGCCCCGCCGAAACGCTATCCGCCCCAGATGCGGAACGGGCGTCATCATCCCTGGTGCTGGTCCCTCTCCAAATCCCTTTGAATTCCCAACGGAATCACACAGACTTGACAACGGAGATCTTTTCTGCGAGAGTTTCGACTGCAAGGGCTTATTCGAAGGATACGGCGTTGAAAAATTCCCTTGCGGTCGTGGGCTGAGGTTCGGAATGCACACCGACTCCATGAGCCAGTTAGCGCCCTTCCGACTCTCCATCATCGTCCCCTCGTTTAACGAGCATTCGACGATCATGCTGGTGCTGGACGACCTGCTGTCGTTGGACATCCCCGGCAAAGAGCTCGAGGTGATCGTCGTCAACGACGGTTCCACCGACGGCACGCGAGAGCTCATTAACGACCTCGACGACTCACGTCTCGTGCGCATTCACCACACCACCAACCTCGGCAAGGGCGCGGCGGTGCGCACGGGCATTGCCGCCGCCAAGGGATCGCACGTCCTCATCTTCGACGCCGACCACGAATACGACGTGCAGGACATTCCGCGACTCGTGACGCCGATCCTGTCGGGCCGGGCCGAAGTCGTCTACGGCAACCGCATGTCGGGTTTTGGCACCGTGCACCCTTCGCTCTGGCACGCGGTCGGGAACAAGTCGATGACGCTCTTCGCCAACCTGCTCTTTGGCTCGGCCATCGCCGATCTGCACACGTGTCTCAAGCTCTTGCCGATGCCACTCCTCAACAGCTTCAGCCTCGACGAGGGCGGCTTCGGGTTGGACACCGAACTGAGTGCCGAGGTGCTGCGCGCGGGCTTTCGCCCCTTCCAGGTGCCGATCAGTTACGTGGGTCGCAGCAAAGAAGAGGGCAAGAAGATTCGCCTGAGCGACGCACTGCGCTGCGTCCTCGTCCTCGTCAAGGTTCGCCTCCGGCCCGTCACCCCCTACGGGAAGCGGGACCGACGACTCACGCCCCAGGTGACCACGTCGTCGACATGACAACGGTGACTGAGGGAGCGGCGTCGTGCAGTGCGTGGACGTCAATGGTCTAAGTAAGAAGTAGTCGACCTTCCAGATTGTCTCGGCGACCACTCATCGAGCGATGGCGGGGCAACAGTACGAGTCGATGGAAATTGTCCTATTTTTCTTTGTGCAAGATTGACGGATGACTATTTCGCGAAATGTTGCTGATTGAGTCTCGTCGATTGGGAGTTACGCTTTGCCGTCCGTACCGAACGCTGCGGTAGCCTTCAGTCATGGGTAAGCCGCCTCTAACCAGTTCGTCAACGTGCGGTTACTAGCATATTGATCAGCACTCCTCGGCTCGCTACGCACAGCTCATGGAAAAGATTCTCGGGCGGGGCTTCGTGAATCGTCTAAAGGTCGCCGTGGTGGTCGACGCGCTCTATCCGTGGCATAAGGGCGGCAAGGAGATGCGCTATCACCATCTGCTCAACGCTCTGCCGAATTATGGAGTGGACGTTGTCGTCTATTCCATGAAGTGGTGGGATGTTCCCCCAGAGGTCGTCACCTCAGAACTCGGGTCATTGACGTATAGGGCAATATGCCCTCGCGTCGCTCTGTACAGAGATACGCGGCGATCTGTCTTCCAGGCTCTTCTTTTCGCCGCCTCAACTCTGCGCCTTCTAACACGAAAATTTGACGTTATCGAGGCAGACCACATGCCGTACCTCCAACTTCTGCCACTTCGCGTCGTAGCTTGGATAAAGCGGGTTCCCCTCGTCATCACGTGGAATGAAGTTTGGGGTAAAGAGGGTTGGCGAACCTATCTCGGTCGTGTTGGTTTTGCCGCTGCCATGGTGGAGAGAGCGTGCATCCAGCTACCTGACTTCATCGTGGCGGTCTCCACCGGCACGTCGGAGAAATTGATAGCTATGGGCGCTAAGCCCAGCCGATTGCACGTCGTGCCAAACGCCATCGATACGGAGGAGATGCTTAATTCTCCCGCGCTCGAGTCAGCCCCGGAGCTTCTCTTTGTCGGTCGACTTCTTGAACACAAGAACGCGAATCTCGCGGTTGAGGCCGTTCAGATTCTCTCCCAACGTGGACTTGACGTTCACTTGGGTGTCGTCGGCGTAGGTCCCGAAGAGGCTCGACTGCGCGCCCAGGTAGCTAACTTGGGTCTCGGTGCTCGGGTGACGTTCTTTTCGTCCATCGAGTCTCAAGAGGAACTCTGGTCCCTCATGCGAGGGTGCCGTGTGTTGTTAGCACCTTCGGTCCGCGAAGGATTCGGTATTGTCGTTGGCGAGTCGCTGGCGCTCGGCACTCCGGTGGTCTGTGCTCTCGACCCTGAAAATGAGTCCTCGAAGTTGGTCGGTCCAGCCACCGGCTCCGTGATTCCGGCGCACAACGCTGAAGCGCTCGCCGACGCCGCTCAATTCTGGCTTGACGATGGGTCACAACGTGCTGATCGCACGGCCGCGTTTCTCGGAGAACACGGTGAACTCACCGTCAGCGCTATGTGCGCCTCGTACGCGGGAATTCTCAGGAACGCTGCTGGCGATCACGGTTGAGCATATTGAATTGCTCACTGTCCCGGCTACTTCTCTCGAACGTTGGTCGAGTTTGGTAAGCGGCGATGGCGAAGTTCGCGAACTCACTTCCATACTTCGCGTAAAACTGACCTGAGATTTCGGCGCCCGACGTTCCACACCAGAATGGCGCAAGAGACTGCGCAATATAGGGCTTGACCGACGAACCAGCCGACGCCTAACCCACCAAGACCGTGGCGAACAGAGATGAAGAGACTTAGGAACACGCAAACTGCACCGACAACATTTGCGGTGACGTACGCTGCGATGAATTTCCGTGCCAGCATGACGATATCGCTGATGTAGTTCAAGCAGAAGAAAATGGAGGACGCCGCTCCCCACCTGAGCAGGTCTCGTCCGTAGAGGGAGTAACCATTCCCAAACAGGTCGAGCAGCCTTGGGGCAAATGCCACAACGATGGCCGAAATCGGAAGCGTGACGATGTACGCGGCCTTAAGAGATTTCCTAATTGGCGCCATGAACTCCCCAGGATGCGAAGAAATCTCTGCGAAGAGAGACTGCGCCGTCATGGATGGGATGACGCAGAGGATACTGATGATCGTGATCGGGACTGTCGCGTAAGCGGCAGCGTTTGCTCCGAGACGCGAGAGGACGATAATCGGTAGCAAGAATGTCGGAATTCCGGAGACAATCAACGCAGTTTGGCTCCCAGCAGCAAAACTCGCGTGCGATCGGACGAGGCTTACGCCGAAGCTCAATCGCGGTCGTGGCATGCGTCGTAATCTCCACCGGAGGAGTACGAGGTCGATAAGCGCAGACGTGCTGGCGTAAATGGCGGCCACCGCCAAGTAGCCGGCAGTGCCCGTGCCGGCAAGGATTGCTAGAGCGACGAAGCGAGTAGTCATCGCGACGAGGTCTTTGCCGACGCTCCACGACACTTCTTGGCGAGCCAGAAATGCTGGATCAACAATCGTCCCGACGAGCGCACCGAAGGTCGCGACCATCGTCAGTGTCACGGCCGCAGGAGTGTTGATTCCGAGTTCCGCGAGCGGCACGCCTACGTGACTTGGAATCAGCCAGAGTACCGCGAGCATGAGTAAGCCAAAGGGAACGGATATGAGCAACGCGCCCCGTACCATCAGAGCCTGGTCCGGCTCACTTGCTAAATTCGCCACAATAGTTGCTGGCATTCCCAATACCGCGACTGTCTCGATCAACCCCGTTGCACCAAAGATGGCGGAGACAATGCCAATTGAACGCGGATCCCATACGTGCGTCGCGATAACAATGAAGAGTCCGCCGAGCATGCCGAGGAGAAGGTTGTCGCCGATCAGTAAGACCGACGTCCGATAGAGCCTGTCTTTGCGAAGAGCAACCACAAAGCCTCTGGCCTTGGAAAAGCCCCGATGCCGAATTCTCGAATGCTGTCTTCCTTGACTGTCTTGAGGTTCAACGTGAGCCATCACGTACCCAGCCTTTAAACACTTTGCGAGTCCAGTGGTGCACGATAGGCGCTGACTTTGTCGATGAAGCATTTCTCGCGGCGCCAGTCTTCAGTGCGAACTGTTGGATTGACGATGATCTGATGTCTTCTCCTCACGTGGTCGACCTGCTCCATGAATCCTGACGGGTGGAGTGGAATTTCAGATATCTTCGCTGCGCGCAGACCCTCTAAGGTTCTTGAGTCATAGTAAACGGTCGCGAACCACAGAGATAAATTGGCTCTCAACTACACTCGAGGCGTCACTCAGGCAAGTTAGTGCTCGCTTCGCCCAAAAGCATGCTGTACCGGATGGATTCAAGTCATACGTAGCGCAGTTGAAATGACCCCATGATGAAGAAATTGGGCTCTCGACTCGGGAAGGCACCACAACAATGACCACAATCGAAGAGGTTGACCAGATAGTTGGGGGAGTTCCCTATATGACCCTGGACCAAGCTCGCATCCTGCAACGGTTCTGGAAAAGCGCGCCAGAAGGCGACGCACTGGAGTTGGGATTCGCCTACGGAAAAGGAAGCGCTTATCTCGGTGCGATTGCTTCTCAGTTAGGACGTCGTGTGACTTGCATCGACAATCTGACAGCGCACGACCGTAATCCGCTGGCCGAAGAGACCGTGAGATTGGCTGGAGTCGCCGACAACGTCGATCTCGTCTTCGCGGAAAATGGCTATCTATGGTGGATGAAGCAGCAACTCGAGGCACAGGTCGATTGCAGGAAGTTCAGTCTTATCTACCTCGACGGCGCACACGATTGGTTCGTCGATGGATTCGCTACGCTCCTTCTCGACCGATTCATCGTGGCTGGCGGCGTCCTTATCCTCGATGACCTGAACTGGACAATGGCCTCGTCGAACGCACCAGATATCGTCGCACGACGGGCGGCGCTGACGGAAGATTTGGTCAACACTCAACAGATTCGTAGTGTGTGGGAGCTGCTGCTCCAAAGAGACAGGACGTGGGGCGAGTTTGAGGAGATTGGCGACTGGGGAATCGCGCGGAAACTTTCTGCCGCGGATCTCCGCCCTTCGGTAGAGCGAGTGGTGGTTCGTCCTACTCTCCACGACGTCGTTTCCGCGGTCGCGAGGAGGTTCCGTCGAGGTGATGCTCGCACCGGCACCCACGATTGGAATGGTTGACGCAACTTACTTCCGCGAAAGACTTCATTTGTCACGTCGCTGACGTGACTACGTTTGACTCCCCATCGGTTGCCTCTCCGACTCTCGCCGGACTCGCTCTTGGACCTAGACGGCTGGCAAACACGGCGATTTACGTTTCCCATCGGCTAGAGGACTGTGGCCACGCACGTATCGGGAATAATGGTGAGATGGCTCCTACAGTTCGAGCAGTTAGTTGATCGATGAGAGTCCACCATCCAAATCATCGACTCCTCACGAATCTCCGTGTGGATCCCAGACCAGCTGACGCCGGAATTAATTTGAAGACTTCTCTAGTAATAGTCAACAAAGACGAACGGCTCCTGCGCGACACGCTCGACGCCGTCAAGTCATTCGTCGGCAACATTCTCGACGAGGTAGTGGTGGTGGACGCCTCCAGCCGCAGACTTGACGACATTCGGCTCTCTCACGAGTGGGCGCGTTGGATTGACTTTACGCAACCGGAAGGCGTTCGCATCACGATCGCCCATCAACGCAATCTCGGAGTGCGCGAGGCTGAGGGTGACGTCATCGTGTTCACCGATTCGGGCTGCCTACCCGAAGATGGCTGGCTTGCGAGGTTGCTCGCGCCGATTGCGGACGAGGGGGAGTTCGTTTCGTGTGGCCCCGCGAGGTCGATTGGAAAGAGTGTCTATTCGGGCGTTCACTGGTGGGGAAACGCCGACAACGACTACGTTCCGATGGCCACCACCATCAATTTGGCGTTTCGTCGCGAAGCCTTCGAGGCCGTTGGAGGGTTCGACGAGGCCTTTGGCTCAGCGGAAGACATTGACTTCACGTGGAGACTTACACACGCTGGTTATCGTCTTCGTTGGGTGCAGGATGCCGTGGTCAGGCACGACTGGGGAACACCAAAAAGGCAACTTCGTCGTGCTTTCTTTTACGGACAGGGAGGTTGTCGACTTCTACGGAAGCATCCACAGCGATTCCGCGAGGTGGCGAATCAGAACTCGGTGCCGATGGTGTACGCACTGTTCTTGCTCGGTTTACCTCTGACCATGAAGTGGCGGTGGTATCCACTACTGCTGTTGTGGCCAATCTGGCGCCATCGAAAGGAGGAACTTCGCTGGCTGGTGCTTCTAGACCATCTGCTCATGGGGGCCGGAATGCTTCGAGAGCTGATAAGGCCCGGATCGTGAACGCCAATGTCTCTGTGTTGGTGACGCCTCACGCGGGACTGCACTATCTAGAACCCCTTTACCGCGAGATTGAATCGTCGGGCGTTAAGGTGCGCTTCGCCAAGGGACCGACGCCCTCTCAAACTCTCAACATTGCATTGTCCCCTGCCGTACTGACCTGGTATCGCATTCTCGGCTACCAGGTTTTGCACATTCACTGGGTTTTCCAATTCTCCCTACCCTGGGCGCGAGAACGCAAGTGGGCCAGGCACTTGATGGAGTTGTGGTTTGGCGTCTATCTTCGAACGGCTCAAGCCTTGGGATACTCGATCGTATGGACCGCACACGATCTGTTGCCGCATGGGCAGATCTTCGCGGACGACCTTCGCGCACGAGACCTACTCCTCTCTAAGGCAACGGCAGTGATCGCACTCTCGGAATCAACTGCCGTCGAAGTCATTGCTCTTGGAGCACAACTCGTTCGCGTGATTCCGATTGGGCCCTACACCGATCACTACCCCGTGAAACTCACGAGGGAGGAGGCAAGGTCCAGTTTTGGATTCTCCGATGACGACCTTGTGGTAGCCCTTATTGGACGAATCGAGGAGTACAAGGGGGCGGACCTCCTCTTGAAAGCCGTCGCTGAGTTGCCAAAAACTTCGAAAATCAAAGTACTGCTCGTAGGTTCGTGTTCGGACCCGACCTATCGAAGGAAGATTGACAACCTGGCCAGCCAGACCGATGGAAGAACCCTTGCAGTGCTCGACTTCGTGCCCGACGAGGATCTTGCGCGTTACTATCAGGCTACTGACTTCGCAGTCTTTCCTTTCCGGGAAATTACGAATAGCGCGTCGGTCTTGCTGGCTCAATCGTTCGCACGTCCCATCGTGATTCCGGACTTGCCCTTCCTTCGGGATATTCCCGCTGAGAGCGCCATTCGATTCGATTCGACGATGGGTTCACTCGTCAATTCGCTTCGGCAAGCTGAGGACCTCTCAGAGTCGCAGTATCGCAAGATGAGCGCTGCCGGGCTTGCCTGGGCGACTCGGTTCGACTGGTCCGATGTCGCTCAAGAGACCATCAAGACATATAGATTGGCGCGCTCAAGTTAACCACGCATTCTCACCAACCGCGTTAAGAGGTAACGCGTCAGTGATACACGCGAGTGGCTCCCGTGGAGTACACAACGTTGAAATGCTTATTGAAAAATTTTAGATTCGACCGATACGCGCTCTGAATCGCACCGTTCTCGGCCTCGGCTTGGGAGAGTCCATATTTCAAGTTGACTGTTGAAAGATATATGTACGACCCGTTGTCAACTTCGGGCGGCACGATCTCAGTGACGAGGTGATAGTTCCCGGGTTCGGACAGTAAGACGAGATGACCGAAGAGATCGCTTTGAACGATGTCCGATGATGCGAGGTTGTTGCGAAGCCATACGGCTGTCGCAAATTCGGGCGTAGAAGCGGTAAAGTCCTCCGTGTTCCAGTTTCGCGCTGACAGAGAGCCTGGAGTTTGGCCTCCAAAGAAAAGCGAGCCGAGCCCAGTAGCGGCAGCAATGAAAATCGCCAGGATGACAAATCCCGCGGACGACAACGCTCGAGCCAATCGACGATCGCGCAAGATTTCTACGGTGCGAAACGACGAGACTACGTCGTCAAGGAAAAGCGTGACCGGTGCGGCGAGCAATATTGCGGTGAAGATTGCAGCCCTCTCCGGATTGTAATAATTGGCCAGAGTCCCGGAGAATCGAAGAATTCCGCCGATGAAGAGACCAGCGACGGCAAGTCCCACGAGGTCAGCGCTGTACTCGTACGATCGACGACGACCGAGTCGGAATATTCCATAGAGCAGCGATATTCCAAGGAAGATCCAAAGAGCCTCGACCAAGAGATACGTCGTTTCTGTCCACGCTCCCTGAAGGCTTCGAACAACACCTGGTGAAACCGGAGCCGACGCAGGAGCAAGTCGGATCGAGCCCGAGCCGGGAATTCGCGCGATCCACGAATCCGCCTTGCTCAACTCCTTCACCAATATGGACTCAAATTGCCGAGGCGGAATGTTTACGGCGTTGGTCGACGTCGAGAATCCAGTTCCTATTGACGTGATTGCGCTCGTTGGCGCGCTGAGAGCGTCATTGCGGGTGACAACGAGATTCCATCCGAAGGCCGCGGCGACAGCGACTACCACGAGAGCGCCATTGATCATCTTTCGCGATTGCACGTCGTAACGGTGTCGTTCGATCCGAACTTTCGGGATACCGACCAATCCTCTGGACCATAGCCAACCAACGGGCCAAGCGCAGAGGAGAATCACCGCTACCAGATACGAAGTGGTGTAGTGAGTGAAAGATATTGAGATGATCAAAATCCAGACGATCACTTGTGCGGGCCGCTTGATCATCGTGCGGTCAAACAGAACCATCACTACCGCCGTCAACATGGTGAGGGCCATTGCTTGACGAGTGATGCTCACCAGCTCAGAAGAGTACGCAACGCTCGAAATGATGAGGCCGACCACGACTGCGAACGCGAGCCCTGGCCGAGGCGCGCTCCGACCGCTCGTTATCCAGCGTGGAACGCTCCGAATTGTTGAAAACACGGCCAGAGGTATAAGGGCGAGGATCGCCGGAACGACAAGTTGAAAAAACGCAAGTAGTCGTAACTTCACCAATGAATGAAGGACCGCTGGAAGCACGGTAAGCGACAACATCGAGGCGTAGGGATCGTGGTTGGGCGGTATGGTCCAGACCCCCGCGTGGATCGTGTTCCAAGCGACCCCAAACTCTTGTTGGACATCCCAGCCATAGAGATGAGCACCACGCAAACTCGTCGAAAGTAGCAGCGCCAATGAGCCGGCGTAGAGGAGCGTGTTCAACGGCCACCTACTCGTCTTGCTCCAGCCACCAACAACGCCCGCAAGCAGCACGACGACGTCGAGGATCGTCGAAAACACAGCGAGGTGAGCGTCGCCGCTGTAATTAAGCTGTGCGACACCAAGAATGGACACCACGAGAAGCACTCCGGCTGCAAGCGCGCCAAAGATGTTTGCCGTACGTACACCGTCGAAGATCCAAGTGACAGGATCGTTGTTGCGGACGGCCCCACCGACCAACATCAGCAATGCAACGAGAAACCAGATCACGCTCTCGGGCATCGGATCCAGAGGGTGGGCGAGACCAAGGTGCGGACCAATGAGACTGGCGACACCACCGACAACCATGATGGTCGTCATGCTCAGACATACAGCCAAGACCAAGCGGCCAGCGGAGCTTGACGGACGGGTACGAAGGAAGGACATCAGGCCGGCTCCTGGGAGAAGGAGGATGGTGATGACCCCGGGCAAAGGTGCGACGGGCGAATGACTAAGGGCTAGCCCTACAGAAGAAATCACGGCGAACACTAGCCAAAGTCCTGTTGGGGCTACTTTCGACCAGGACACCCTCAAGAGTTTCCAGGCGTCATCAGGCGAAGACGGGAAAACTAAACTTTTCCGATCTTCCGGTCGTTGCGTGATCACGATTTCAACATGGGCACGGTGAGAAAGATGTTGGTGCCCGTGAGTGCAATCTGCATCCTGCCTGTAACTGCGCCGCGTGAGGGTACGAGAATCGTCATCGTCTGTCCATCGTTCAGCGTCTCGACGCCGAGGCTGATCAGCGCACCCTTTTCAGTAGCGCTCCAGTGATAAGTCCTTATCCGGCCCGTACGATTCGTCAATCGAATCGGTACCGACTCACCTACGATAAATCCTCCCGAGGCGTTCGACGGACTGCTCAGCGCGAGGGACGAATAAGAAGATGGGGCGAAACTTCCGTGCACGGAGCTGAGCAGAACTCGCTGGATTGGCGTGAAACCGAATAGAAGGACGGCAACGAGGAGGGCCAAAACGAGCCTGCTCGAACCCGCGCCGAATATCCTAGGCATTGCTTCAGGCTACTTGTCGACGATAGAACCAGCGAGTCGGCCATCGGGATTGCGCCTTATTCTGTTAGGTTCTCCACCTGCTCGATTCACTAAGAACACGGCGACGTGGCAGAACCATTGGCTGGCAATTCGAACCGGCGCGGTTGCCCCCATCGATAGGCTCGGCAACTAACTGTGTCGAGAATTTTCTTTGCGAAGATCCAGTCGTCGCGCGTCAACGGGTGAAAGTGAAAAGCCCAACGAGGCGACGCTCGATCCTTCCAGTCCGTTCGGAGTGAATTGAATCAGCGTCCAGTCATTCGAGCGACGATTGGCCCAAAGACTTCCAACGAATCGCCCGGCACGACGATGTTGTTGAATCCCCATCTCTCGCGCAGTTCCATAAGTCGATCACAGAGTTCGTCTTCAGTGCCTATGAGAAGAACGGGGAGATTGAGGGCGTCGTCCCCGTGAAAACCAAGCATCGTGGCACTACGAACAGCTGCACGTTGACTGCCCACGACCGTGGCGGCGATCGCCACAATTTGAAGTTCAAGCGAATCGAACCGATCGCCGGCCCCGTCACGTACCCAATCCAAGCAGCGGTCAAAGTGTTCGGAGGTCGCCGCACTCGAAATGTCGTCGCCTTTTACGCCGGAAGCCAGGCTCGTGTTTACACCAACGATGTCTGCCTGTTGGGCGGCGAGTGTGAGGATCCGCTTGCTCCCACCACCAACGATGACTCGAGGAGATTCGTCCGGGCGGGGATCGCAACGAGCGCTATGTACCGAATAGTGGCGACCGTCGAACGATGTCTCGCCCTCGGTCCAGAGTGCTTTCATAATTGCGATGCTCTCGGTCAACCGATCGATCCGCACACCCGGTGATTCGTACTTGATGCCGGTCTCTTCATAATCGCTGCGAAGCCACCCAGCGCCTAGTCCAACCTCGACACGCCCTTCGGCAGCCATCGCGAGTGCAGCGATCTCCTTGGCGAGAACGACCGGGTTACGGAGGTCATTGTTCAGCACCAGCGTGCCGACGTGCAGAGACGTGGTCGCCTCGGCGGCTACCGTGGCAGCCACCAAGGGACCGAACTGGGCATCGAAGTGGTCAGTCACGTAGAGCGACGAATAGCCGAGGTCCTCGGCTTTTCGAGCTCGGTCCCTCCAAATGGACATGGTCGGCGCAATCGAGGAATGTACCGCAAATCGAAACGGGCGCACGTTCTCTAAAACCTCCGCTGCGCCGCTACGAGGGCCGGGGCGTACCGGCTAACTAAACGGAGTTTACTCCTAGCTCGTCGATATAGTAGGCGTCGTGCCGGCACAAGTGACGACAGTAGATGCTGATACGGCGCCAGTCGAGATCGCCAGGGTGCTGCGCGCGGATGGCTGTGTGGTGATTTCGAATCTGGCTGCTCCGGATTTGATGGACCAGATCCTGGCCGAGGTCCAAACTCACCGCGAAGCAACAAGAGTCGGCGATACCGACTTCTTGGGTCACGCGACTCGGCGCACGGGTGCTCTGATCGCTCGTTCACCGAGCGCGAGGACTCTCGTCACGAACGACGCCATTTTGAGCACCCTCGACCTCACTCTGGGCGACCACGGCAGCACCTTCCAGTTGGACCTCACCCAGCTCATCGATATCGGACCGGGCGAGCCGGGTCAGATGATCCATCGCGACCAGTGGTCCTTTGACCATTTCCCGTTCCCTAAAGGTTTTGAGGCGGAGATCGCCACCATGTGGGCGGCGACGGACTTCACCGAAGAGATGGGTGCGACTCGAGTGATTCCTGGAAGCCAGCTCTGGGAGGACGATCTCTCCGAGGTCGATCCAGCCCTGACGACCGGTGCGGTGATGAGTAAAGGATCGGCCCTTCTTTACGTCGGATCGCTTTACCACGGAGGCGGACCAAACAAGTCCAACGTCCCTCGAATCGGAGTCAACATCGGCTATTCGCTTGGGTGGCTTCGCCAGGAGGAGAATCAATATCTTGCGTGTCCTCCAGAGATTGCACGAACCCTCCCCGAAGGACTTCTCCGGCTCATGGGGTATCAGCGAGGTTCCGTCGGCCTCGGGTACGTGGACGACGTGCGAGAGCCCATTGACTGGCTCTACGATCTGCCATCAGTGCAAACTGATTATTACGCGTATCGACGTAGTGCCCGTGCTCTTCTCAAAAGAACGGAGCTGTACGCGCCGCCGACCACATGAGCGGCGTGGTTTGTGTTGAAGGTGTTCGAAAGACAACGCGAACTCGACAAAGTGCTATCCATGCGAAAAGCGTGGTGGCCCTGTCGAACGACGGTTCAAATCTGGAGTTAAGTAAACTATTCTCTAGGGAATGTCTGTTGGACGAGATAAAAACCAATAGTGATCAGTCGCTTCGAGATAGTCAAGCCTGCTTGCCTGCACTTGGAGACGGACACGGAGTCAGCCATGAGAATTGAGAATCTGCAGAGGAGTGACGACCGATGAGTGACGTTGACTCGACCATTAGAGAGATTCTGGACGCGCACGGTCGTCTACCCATGTCCGCGCAAAGTCTCGAGGAGACCGACGATCTTTTTGAAAAGGGCCTCACCTCACACGCCAGCGTGAACGTGATGCTTGCACTTGAGGATGCCTACGACTTCGAATTCCCAGACGAACTTCTGGTTAAGAGCACCTTCGAAAGCATTGCGGCGCTTCGCGGCGCGCTCATCTCCCTAGGTGTCACGCCTACCTGAAGCGAAGGTCAATTCGCCGCCACACCGGAACGAAGAACGGGCTCGAGCCCTGCCATCGATAGCAACGTTTTCTCGTCCAATTGATTAGACCTGTTCAAGGGCATCGTGTCGACGATTTCAATTCGATCGGGCAACATATTCTCGGGTATGAATTGCCGTGCCGCTCGTCGAAGTTCGACGTCGGAGAGTTTCGTCTCGGTGGTCACGAATGCCACGATCCCGGGCCCGTCTTCACGGTCAAAAAGTAAACACGCTGCTGAGTCGACGTGCTCAATTTTACTCATAGATTCGCTCAGCTCGTCGAGCGATATGCGTACTCCACTTCGTTTTACGACGCGATCATTGCGGCCGACGTATACGTAGTTCTCAAATTGATCACGGTAGGCGACGTCACCCGTACGGTAAAGGTTGACACCGGCCACGATGTCGCTTCGCATGACTTCACTCGTGACGAGGGGGGCTGCCCAGTAGCCGTCCATGAGTTGAACACCGCCTATGTACAACTCTCCCTTGCGAAGTGCGTCCTCGATCACACGCCCCTCGTGGTCCACAAGGACGAAGGAGACGCCTGGGTGGGGACGCCCAATTGGCACTGCGCCATTTTCTAACATGGTGGGTGTCAATTCCATGTTCGTGGCGGCAATAGTCGTCTCCGTAGGTCCGTATCGATTGAAAACTCGAACGGCCGGCGCTTTTGACCACAACGCTCGAAGATCAGCGGTTGAGGTCGCCTCGCCGCCAAGAGCAATCATTTTGAGTGTCGAGTCATTGAGTTGGGCCATCCTTCGACTAGCGAGCAAAAGTCGAAGGTAACTGGGCGTGAATCCCGAATAAGTGATGCCCTCGGCCTCCACGGTCTTGAAGAACGTTTGGGGATACAGAAGTGCGTCGCGGGGCCTCATCACGACGGTGCCACCAGAGACCAACGTGGGAAACAGATTTGCGTAGGAGCCATCAAAGTGAAACGGGGACACGCAGAGTGTCTTGGTGGCGGGGCTCAATCCGAGTGCGCTTGCGGTCGATTCCACGGCCGCGGCAAAGGCAGCGTTGCTGATTTGAACGCCCTTCGGAGTCCCAGTCGTACCCGAGGTGTAAATCAGATAAGCGGCCAGATCAGCCGCGTCAATCTCTGCCTCGGGAGCGTGGCTTTCAGTGCGGAGCGTGTCGATTGGTACTACGGGTGAATTGCCAAGAAAGGCTGCTCCGCCGCTCCCACTTTTGACGAGGTTGACCACCAGCAACGGCAAGCAATCCGCCACTACCGTTTCAAGGCGCGGCGTGGGGTCGGTGACCGCCAAAGGGACGAAGATGGCCCCTGTCCACTGACAGGCCAACGCGACGATGATGAAATCGACCGAATTGGGAATAAGGAGGGCGACGCGATCGCCTACGTTGACCCCACGAGCCCTCAAAGCGCCGGCGAACCGCGCTACTTCGTCGATCAGTTGTGCGTAGCTCAACTCTTTCTCGAGGTCCTTCGCCGCCGGATGATCCGGATCGATGTGAGCGCGGCGAATGATTGATTGGAGCACGGTCGGGCTCGCTCGGAGCCCCTGGCCTTTCACGGTCACTTCTGGGCACCACGCAACAGCATGCCGGGCAACTCACCCGTGGCCTCGCCGTCTTCGAACGTCACTTTGCCGCGCTTCACCGTGAAGCGATACCCGCTCGCCGATTGAAGGAGACGGCGCCCACCCGCCGGCAGATCTGTGACAATTCGAGGTGTCGCGCAGGCAAGGCTTTGAAAGTCGATGATGTTGAGGTCAGCGAGCAGCCCGGGAGCCACGACGCCTCGATCGAGCCATCCGAAATGCGCAGCGGGACGTCGTGTCAATTGGTGTATCACCTCCTCGAGAGGAATCTTTGTCTCGTCGGCACGGTCGCGAGCCCACAGCGTCATGTAGCTCGTCGTCATACTCGCGTCACAGATGGCGCCGCAGTGCGCGCCACCGTCCGAAAGGCCAAACATCGCGACAGGGGACGTGATCATCTCCCGAACCGCGTCGAGATTTCCGTGGACGAAGTTGAACAATGGCGTGTAAATCAGTTGGCGACCCTCTCGCTGCAACTGCACGTCATAGGCGTATTCGCGCGGATCCAGTCCCAAACGCCTTGCAGTGGCACCGAGAGATTGGCCTGCTTCAAGGTCATAGTTGACCGGCTCATCGAGAACGAACATCTCGTCGAATCGTCCGTAAAAAGCGTGACCCGCAAACGCGTCTTTGCCCGAGGTCAGCGCCGCGTGGCTCGCAAGAATCTTCGCGCGAAGGTCGGCGCTCCGCAACGCAATGATCCGTTCCTCGAGTGGCAACGACGCGACTCGCGCGTACGCCCGCACCGGGGTAAATACGTTCGTAGAAGCCTGGAGACCGAGCAGTACGCCAATCGGTCGCGGAGCAACTTGTGCTTTGACGTCGAGCCCTTCGAGTTTTAAGGAGGTCGCCAACGCCATGAGATCGCGCCACCTCTCGGGGGCTTCGAAGTCTTGCTGGACCGTGAGGCTTACCGGACGTTGGCTGGTACGCGCAGTGTCCGCTATCAAAGAGAACTCCGCTGCGACGAATTCATCGTCTGCCGAGCGGTAACTATCGGAGACGAGTTGAAAGACTCCCCGCCCCTTCGATTTGAGTACTGACGCCAACGCCTGCAACTCGGGCTCTCGAGCCCACAGCGTCCCAAGACTTTCGCCTCGGCTCGTGCGGTGACGCTCGGTGCGCGACGTGGAAACTCCGAGAGCTCCCGCGTCGAGCCCTTCGCCCAACAGACGGGACATCTCGGCGAGTTCATGTTCGGTGGGCTGTTCAAGCGGGTCGCCTCCTCGTTCGCCCATTACGTAGGCGCGCAGTGCCGCGTGGGGCACGTGCGTCGCTACGTCAATGGTGCGAGCTTGGCGCTCCAGGGCATCGAAATACTGCGGGAATGACTCCCAGTCCCACTGAAGTCCTTCGTGGAGTGCGGTACCTGGAATATCTTCGACACCCTCCATCATCTCGATAAGTTCTTTGTGGAAGTTTGGTGCGACGGGTGCGAAGCCAACGCCGCAGTTGCCCATGCCTACCGTGGTCACGCCATGATGCGACGAGGGCGCGAGCCAAGGATCCCACGTCGCCTGTCCGTCGTAGTGCGTGTGTGGGTCGATAAATCCGGGCGTAACCAACAAGCCGTGGGCGTCAATCTCACGTCGGCCCCGCCCTACTTCATCACCGACGGCGCTGATTCGATCACCCTCTATCGCCACGTCACCGTGTCGCGGTGGACCGCCAGTGCCGTCGTAGATCAAGCCGTTTCGAATCACTAAATCGGCACTCATGGTCGCATCACCTTCAGCTACTCAAGGCCCAGCGTCGTATCGCCCTTCGCGAGTCAGTCAATTCTTGATACACATCGTCGGAGAGCGAAACGTTCGACGCCTCACAGTTCTCTTCAAGGTGTTCGATCGACGTCGTGCCTGGTATAGGCAACATGTACGTCGAACGTCGGAGGAGCCACGCCAGACTGATTTGAGCCGTCGTCGCTCCGAGTTCTGACGCGAGACTTTCGAACGGTCCACCGGTCGCCGAGAGCTTGCCACTGCCTAAGGGGAACCACGGAATGAATCCGATATTGTTCGCTTCGCAGTAGTCAACGACGTCGTCACTCTCGCGTTGAGCGAGGTTGTAGAGGTTCTGTACGCTGACAATTGGCGCGAGAATTCGTGCCGCCTCGATCTGTTCCACGCTCACTTGCGAGAGGCCTACTTCACGGACCTTGCCCTCGGCTCGTAAGTCACTCAGCAGGCCGTACTGTTCATCGGCGTTGACGCCAGGATCTACCCGGTGAAGTTGAAAGAGGTCGATCGCCTCGACACCGAGCCGCTTGAGGCTCCCCTCGCACTGCTTACGCAAGTAATCGGGTCGGCCGCACTCGTCCCACTGGTCGGGACCCGATCGGGTGAACCCGGCTTTCGTGGCGATGATCAAGCCTTCCGGATACGGATAAAGCGCTTCACGTATAAGTTCTTCTGCGACATTGGGACCGTAGGAGTCGGCGGTATCGATGAGATTCACGCCGAGTTGCAGGCTTCGGCGCAAAACCTCGACGGCTCGGTCACGATCGCTTGGTGGACCCCAAACGCCGGCGCCGGTGAGTTGCATTGTCCCGAAGCCGAGCCGTCGAACATTCAAGACACCTAACTCAATCGTCTCGTCCGCCACCACTGGATTCTCCTCCTCAGACGTACCTTAGGACTCACTTTTGGCAACAAAACGGTGTCCAAGTCACGTCATCGTACCGCGCGCCGTGTCAACCCTTCATCCTGGTCCGGCACCATCACGAAGGCATAACCTAGTTTTTACTGCATGATCAAAGAGGGAAGCGAGCGAACCAGGGCGCCTCGCTATCGAGTGGCGACGACGTACACGGTGACATCGGAATCAAATTTCTTCGACGCAACACGGAGTCGCGACGATGATTGAGTTCGCCATAGTTGGCTTAGGCCCTTGGGGGCTCTGCGTTCTGGAGCGAACGGTAGATCGAGCGCGACGCGTCGGCACCACCGTTCGGGTCCATGTCGTGGAACCGGGTCAACTCGGCGGAGGCGTCTATTCTGCCGCGCAACCCGACTACTTGATTTTGAATAACCCGTGTGGCCAGCTATCGCTCTACGCCTCCCCCGATGAAAACGAAGACCCCCCTTACGCCGTCGGTCTCTTCGAGTGGGCAGTTCGGCAGGGATATCACCGAGTGGGCCACGCGTACAAGATTGGCTCGGGAGGCGAAACAATTTCGCCCTCCGACTACCTACCGCGTCGGCTCATGGGCGAATATCTCGCCTGGTTCTACGAGGCGCTCGTCGCGAACTCGCCTAACAATCTTGAGATCGTCCGTCACTTCGCCGCGGCGATTGACATCACTCCCGAAATTGGCGGCCGTGAATCCGTGTCACTCAGTGATGACACAAAGTTGACAGTGGATCACGTAGTTCTCACTTCGGGGCATACGTTCAATGAAGAACCTGGAAGTGACCCCAGTGAGGTGCGTTACCTACGACCGTATCCTGTCGAATACTTCGAGAGCGCCGTACCACCGGGTGAATCGATTGCCGTTGCCGGAATGGGTCTCGTCGGCTACGACCTCATCACGGCTCTCACCGTTGGACGCGGTGGCGAATACAAAGACGAAGGCGATCGAAAAGAGTACGTGCCTAGTGGCCGCGAACCAGACATCCTTCTCTACTCGAGATCGGGGGTTCCCTACTGCGCGAAGTCAGCGCACGGGGTCGATCCGACGGGCGACTATCAGCCGATCGTCTGCACTCCGCAGGCATTTCGGGACATGACGAATCCGTCGGGTTCTCCATTACGAAGGCGCGTGGACTTTCGAGACGACTTACTCCCCTTGCTCTACGCCGAGATGCAAGTTCGCTTTTATGTCCAGTCCGCGATGCAACGCAGTGGCGCCGCGGCCGCAGCGTCGGTAAGAGACGAACTTGAATCAAGTTTGATCGCCGGGACATTTGCACGGGCAATCAACCGTTTGGAGCCGATCTACGGTCCCTTCGATCCCGTCAGCGTTGTGTTCGCTGACGACGGCGCCACTTTCGAGTCGGCCGCCGCCTACCAAGCTCACCTCTACGGCATGGTCGAGATCGACCTCGACGACGCTCTCATGGTGGGCGGGAGTCCAGTAAAAGCTGCTCAAGAAGTCACGCGAATACTTCGCGATCAAATGCGTGGCGTGATCGAGTACGGGGGGCTTTCGATGCAGTCGTTCATTGATTTCCAATCCAACGTCAGAGGACGAATCAATCGAATCGAAGCTGGGCCGCCGCCAGTTCGCTCGCAACAACTCTTGGCTCTCCTGGATGCCGGCGTCGTTAGCGCGCCCTTTGGACCGAACCCCGACGTGTCGACGACCAGTGACGGCTTGATCCGGATCCGCTCGACCAGGCTAAGTCAGCCTTACGAATCGAGCGTGAAGTACGTAGTCCGGGGCCACCTCGATCTTCCCTCCTTAGCTCGCTCCAGTTCGCTTCTACTCAGTCGCCTGTACACGAAAGGTCGATTGACGCAGTTCAGCTACGGCGACACAACCGTCGGAAGCGTCGCGATTAGCGAAGATTTCCATCCCTACGATGCCGAGGGACGTGTCCAGACAAGTCTCTCACTGCTCGGAGTACTCACCGAGGGAGTCCGGTACTTCACGCACTACCTACCCTCCCCACGAAGTCGGCTGAGAGCTGTCTACGACGCACAAAAGACTGTGGAGGCCATCATTGGCTGATGGCGCGCCCCGCCGTCGCCGCAGGGTTACCTTCGAAGGCCACGCGTGACCCAATGAAGTAGCTCGTTAGGCCGTCGAGCGCGCAAGAGCTTGGTCAAGGTCATCGATGAGATCGTCCACGTGCTCGAGACCGATGGAGAGCCGAATCGTCTCTGGCCGTATTCCCGTGGCGATCAATTCGGCTTCGCTGAGTTGACGATGCGTCGTGGACGCTGGATGGATGACCAGGGACTTGGCATCACCCAAGTTCAACAGTCTCTTGAATAGCTGTACCGAGTCAAAGAACGCCAAACCGGCGTCATACCCTCCAGAAACGCCAAACGTAATGATTGACGGTACTCGTCCCTTCAGATATTTCTGGACGAAATGGTGGTAAGGGTTGTCGGGGAACCCCGCGAAACTCACCCATTCGACGCGGGGATCGTTCACCAAATAGTCGGCGATCGCGCGCGCGTTGGACTCATGACGTTCGAGGCGCAGCGCCAAAGTTTCGAGTCCTTGGAGAAGTTGAAAGGCGTTAAAGGGCGAGAGGGTCGCGCCGGTGTTACGAAGTTGGATCGATCGAGCCCGAACGACAAAGGGGCTCTCTGGAAAGTCTCGGGCAAAAACGACGTCGTGGAAAGCAACCTCAGGTTGGTTAAAAGTCGGGAATCGTTCCGCGTGGTCGGCCCAGGGGAACGTTCCACCGTCGACGATCGCGCCACCGAGCGTCGTACCGTGACCGCCGATGAACTTTGTCAACGAGTGAACGACCACGTCGGCACCATAGTGAAAAGGCTTCAGCATCAACGGCGTTGCGACCGTGTTATCCACAATGAGCGGGACACCGTTTCGGTGCGCGACGTCAGCAACGGCTTCAAGGTCAACGACGTTGCCCGCCGGATTACCGATCGATTCGACGAAGACGCAGCAGGTCTTGTCGTCGATCAACGCTCCAACCGACTCAGCTTGATCGTCGACGGCGAAACGCGCTTCAATGCCGAGCGTCGACAGCACATGAGCGAAGTAGGTGTACGTGGCGCCGTAGAGCTGTGGAGCGACAACAAAATTTGAACCGGCGGTCGCAACGGTCAGTATCGCGTAACTCACCGCCGCCATTCCCGACGCGACGACGAGAGCGGCCGTGCCGTCTTCGAGGGCGGCAATTCGTTTCTCCAAGACGTCATTCGTGGGGTTGTTTATCCGGTTGTAGTGAAATCCTGGAATCGCCAAGTCCATGATGGAGTTGGCGTGCTCGGCGTCGATGAAGTCGTTGGCAACCGTCATATAGATGGGCACTGCCACCGCGCGAGTGCCGTCAGCTTGATACCCCGCATGAATGGCGATGGTCTCGTCGTGCAAAATCAGTCCTTTCCTTCGCCGACCCTAGTCAGCCAGTTCGCGTAGAGACGCTGGGCCATAGAGCGCCAGGGCCATGGGGCTCGGGCCCCCACTTCGTCGAAGGGATACTGGTCGATGAGTGCCGGATCTCGCGCTCCATTGAGGATCTCGTCATGCACGCGTTCAAGTTGCTCCCAGTCCTCAATCGAGACGCACTGATACGGCAGGAAGGGCAAATCGTCGCGATCGTGGTGGACGTACCGTCTCGCGTCGCGTCGATATTCCCGCAACAGACTGGAAGGATCGTATTCGGGATGGCCCTGGACGAGCACGAGCTCACACTCGTGCTCAATTCGCGACGCCACGCTCCAACCCGTGACGTTGGAGTGAACGGCAACGTTATAGCCAACGCTTTCCAGAGACTCTCGGGGTACCGAGTTCCACCGCGAGTGTGGCAGAGAGGTCTCCGACTCGAGTCCTCGAGTAAGTGGTCGACTGACATCGACGTGCTGTGGAAAGACACCCGTACATTTTGTGGGGAGTCGAACGCGTGGGATGTCGTCAAAGATGGTGAGCGCCGCGTGCGCTGACAGGCACGACAACAAAATTGACCTGACGCGCTTACGAGACCATGTAAGCAGCTCGACGAGATCGGCCCAGTAGAGTTCGTCTTCAATGCGCGCCTCGATGGGATTTGAACCAGTAATGATCAGGGCGTCCGGCGGGTCAAGGTAGAGATCCGAGAGCGCAAGGTACTCTTCCTCCACTCTCTTCGACGTTTGCGGGCCCCGTGGTACACCCGTCATGGTATAGCGACGCACCTCGACAACGACGGACCCCGAACCTTCCGTAAGCAGCCCAAGGTATTGACGCTCCGTGGCGTCGAACGCGCCGTCGGGCATGTTGTTCACCAACGCGCACGTAATGCTGGGCAGTTCGGCCGGACCTTTCTTTCGAGGGGCACGCTGCGCCTCGGCCCTAACTAGGCGCAGCGTCACGCGTCATGGCTCACGTTGGCGTACGTGACCGTTACCTCGTGCTGGAGCAATTCATTCACGTCCAGCAGTTCGTCGTAGTCGTTGACAGATCCGACCACCGCCATAATGTGATTCCTTGATCCGTCCTTCCAATCAAGAACAGCCCCTGGGCCTTGATGCACCGTGATGGTATCTACGCCGGGATGGTCGGTTACGGCATCAAGACCGTTAATCTCCTCGACTGTCGCCGATACGGAAGGGGGCTGCAAGAAGAAGCGGTAGCCGATGCGTTCCGTCGACACGGGGCCTTCCACTTGTATGGCTTCACCCAACCCAATACGCAGCGTCATCTCTACCAGCGAGGTTCCCGCAGCGCGGTTGAGCATTTCTGGCACACCACCACCAACTCGTCCGTTCACTTCAATAATTCGAGGGCCATCAGGCGTGAATTTGATCTCTGAGTGCAAGCATCCGGTGGTCACACCGAGCGCATCAATGGCCAACGTCGCAAGGTTAAGGACGGAGAATCTGTCGCTGTCGTTCAGTGCTGCGGGAATGAAGAAACCCGTCTCGCGAAAGTTTTCAGCGAGCGGGAAACGGCCAGTCACGGCCAGGTGGCTAATCACCCCGCGCGCGACCACACTTTCGACAGAAATGTAATCGGCGTAGGGTCGGCTCGCTCGAGACGGGTCGTCGGCAAGGTACCCTTCGAGAATCATGAACGGTCGGTCCGGTCCCAAACTCTGAAGGAATTCGACGAGTTGTACTTCGTCTTTCACGAAAAACGTGAAACGGCTCCCCTGAGCTGAGCGCGGCTTCAACACGGCGGGCCAACCAACCTCCCTTCCAAAGGCGACAGATTCTTCCGCGGTCTGTTGCGGCGTAATAACGAAGCACGCCGGAGTGTCGAGGCCGGCGTCCTTCAATACACGACGCTGTTCAGACTTATCGGTCAACGCAACGGACGTCGCCAGCGATGGGAACGGTAAACCCAGTTGATGCGCGACTTGTGCGAAGGTTGCCATATTCGCGTCGAGGTACGTGACAATTCCGTCGGGTCGGTACGGTGGTGACAACTCATCAAGAATCTGGTCGACGCTTAGTTGCCCGACGTCAACGACCGCGCCAAAGCGGTGGAGAAGTTCGGTCATCTCCTGCATCTCGGGCAGGGTTCCGTCAATCATCCACAGGAGTTCGCAGACTCCCGCAGCCGCCTCCGTCAATTGCATGACGGGTACGCAGCGAGGTCCATAGCCAACGGCGACAAGTGGTCGCCTTTCGGAGGTCGAGTCGTCGACCGTGTCTCGAGGCATGCACCGGATGTTAGCGTTGAAGCGGGCATTTGATTGAGGGCAGACACTTGTCGCGAGGCACAAAGAGTTCCTACTCGTCGACAGAGATTGGAGACGCGAGAAAATGCCAGTCGAGATCATCGGAATGGTGGGCACGAGAGACGCCTCGGAGATCAAAGGTCCGTTGGTCGACGGACCCGTCGTGGACTGGATGGACGGGCCTGTCATCGACCCCGACTATTTGACGGCAATATCAAAAGCCCATGACGACGGCGGATTTGACCGGGTTTTGATTGGTTACGGAGCCGTCGGTCCCGAAGGTTGGGCCGTAGCAAGTTCGGTGTTAAATAGCACGAAAAACCTGAAAGTCCTGGTAGCTCAGAGACCAGGCTTCATACAGCCTGTCGTGCTCGCGCGAATGGCGGCGACGCTCGACCACCTTACTGGAGGCGGAAGAATCGCGATTCACTTCATCACCGGCGGAGACGAGGCGGATCAACGCAGAGAAGGCGACTTCGTCCCCCACGACACGCGATATCGGCGCACAGGCGAAATGATGGCGATCGCGCGTCGAATTTGGAGTGAGGACACACCATTTGATTTCGACGGAGAGTTCTACCGCTACGAGGGCGCGTTCAGCTCTGTGAAGCCAGTCTCAGCTGGAGGGATTCCTTTTTACTTTGCTGGAGCCTCACCACCGGCCATCAACGTTGGTGCCGCACTCGCCGATGTCTACGCGTTCTGGGGTGAACCTCGAGATCAGGTTGCGGCGCGTATGGCGACAATCAGCGACGCCGCGATCAGAGCTGGTCGGATCCTTCGTTACAGTCTCTCACTTCGACCGATCATCGCCGATACCGAGAAGGATGCGTGGGAGAAAGCGGAGTGGATTGCCGAAGAGACCGCCGCACGGATCGAATTAGCAAAGAGTCGTATGGAAGGACATCAAGACACTTACCGGGGACTCGGCGGCCATCGCAACGCAACGTTCTCGGTTGATCGTGATACCACCGGTACGACGTCCGTCGGTCGCAAACGACTTATCGAGATGTCCGCCGACAAAGATGTCTATGACGAGCGACTCTGGATGAAGGTGGCGAACCTCACGGGCGCGGCAGGGAACTCAACCGCGCTTGTGGGTACGCCCGAGCAAGTAGCTGAGGCGATGCTGCGTTACTACGATCTCGGCATCACCACGTTGCTACTCAAAGGCTTCGACCCGCTGGCCGACGCGATCGACTTCGGAGAGCGCCTGCTTCCCATTGTTCGAGAGGGAGCGGCGTCTCGCGACGCTTCCTCTGCTCGATAGCCAACGTCTCGACTCGCCGAGGGCGTATTACTCGGATTCGACACTGACGTCAGCGGCGAAGTGTTCCAATACGTGCCGGTCGAGCAGGCCAACGGCGCGGGATCTTCCGCCGGCGGAGTGCATCCCGTGGTCGAGCCCAGGAACGAGTTCGATATGACGACTCTTTGACTCGCGCAAACGCCGTACGTCCATGGAACCAAAAAACGGCACTCTTTTCAACGGCCAGACTTCGTCGACGCTGTAGAGAAGTAATAGATCGGTGTTGTCATCATTCAACTCTTCCAAAAGATCGACGGACCAGGAGGATGGCAAAAAGATTCGCAGTGCGTGCCACGACGCCGCCGCGATCCACGGGTGCTTCGCGAGGATTTTTAGCCGCTCCCCAATCTTCCGCAACACCGGGTGCCGCGCCCCTTCGAAAGATCTCACGCTGTGAAGGAAATCGATGTAAACCGGAGGATTGAGTGCACAGACTCCCCGTGCCTGCAATTTCAAGGCCGCTTCAACTGCCCAATACGCCCCCGAGCAAAGACCTATGAACACTGAGTTCGCGGGGTCTTTCGGATTCAATTCATGAGTGACGTCGATGACGTCGTCAAGCCATCCCTCCATGAAGAAAGGATGGTCGGAGTGATCGCGGAGCCGGGGGCTGTCGCCCAAGCCTCGCAAGTCGAACCGGACACTACGCAATCCAAAGCTCGCCCAACGACGAGACAGTTCAACCCAAAGTCTCGATGGTCCCGTGTGCTCTTCGTTGGCTACGTTAAACATGACGATGAGCGGGCCACGGACGTCGCCAATGGGCGCCGTCACTATGCCAAAGAGTCGACCTGTACCGATCTCAACGATTCGCTCCACAACGCACCGTTGATCATTACCAATAGAGACCGCCGCCTCCTTCGACGTTTCAATGGTGTTGAACGAAGAAAAAGTTGTCTCCGCGGCGCAGAACCATCGAACGATGCGATCCATCGTCTGGTAAGGCAGAATTGCCCAAGACGGGTCAGAATCCAAAAGGGCTGATTGCTGGTTGGTCGTCTGCCAATAGACAGTCCTTTCACCCAAATGCTTTCGAAGCCGCGAGGGCGCAGCGCGGTCACTGCGCAACATCATCAAGGTTCGACGCGCAAAAGGTACCGTTGTCGTCTTGGAAAGGCTGAGCTGGCGAATCTCTTCGATCGCTTGAGGAGTGAAGACAAATTCAGATGTTTCAATCGAAGCGCTGGTAGCGATTCGGGTCGCGTTTCGATGTATGGCCTCCAAAGCGTTGAGTTCGCGCAAGTAACTCCGCCCCGATTCACACGGATCCCATAAGACCACTGATGAGAGGTTCAAATCGTGAGTATCAGCAGCGACTCCTATCAGGGTGGCTCCAAGTCGCATCCCAACGGCTGAAACCGACTTCACATCAAGCAAGCGAAGGTACCTTGTCGCTTCGACCACACTTGATACCCATAACTTGTCTCGCTCGCCGTCGTTGAAACTTCCGCTCGAGTCGCCAGTTCCGTCGTAGTCGAAGCGAAGCGTTACGAATCCTTGGGCCGCAAGGGAGATGGCCAGGCTTCGCATTGCGCGTCTACCTGCACGTGCTTCGCGACCGATCGGGGGGGCACACACAACTCCTCCTCGAGCCTTCCCCCCTATGGGGCTAGTCAGCCAGCCGAAAAGGGGCCGTGATTCGGGCCCAAACCAGAGAGGTACTTCGGACGTTCCAGTATCCTCGGCTCTCGTCGTCACGCGATGCTCAGATCCAACTCACGCGACATTTGGCCTTGGCTCGAGTGCAAGGCAGAAGGCTTCAACTGTGAAATTTGCGGGTCTGTCATGGCAACGAACTTGGTCCGGACCAGTTCACGTGCCAGAAACCGCACGGCGTATCTTCCCTCGTCACGGTACTTTCCTCAAATTCGTCCTATCGGCATGATACATGTCGACCAGTGCAACGAAGAAGGATCGTTCAACCGGCGTTGCATGCTCCACCGATTGCACTCGAAGTAAACGCTCACCGTAGTTCGAGACACGCTTTTCCCATCGTCTCGTCGTCCTCACAGTGATTCCATGTGACGAGTTGACTTCTTTACTTCGTCCGGCGAGAACCGCCTCGGAGATACCCCCGGTGCTTCCGAAATGATGACACGGGTCGTTCAATGGTGAAATAGAGGAAATATCGTGCGCCCAACAGACGCCATCCACGCCACGCCCATTTGAGAGCATGTATCCCTCCGGTTCCTACAGACTCCGATCGCGACAGGTCCTTACGGCCTTCGGGAAATACGAACGAAGTAGTTCGTGCCCCAGCGAACCGGCTTGGTCCCAGAGGACGATGACCCAACAGATAGTTAATATAGGCGCCATGAAAATCGAGTCCGGCTTGCTGACATGTTGACATGCCCGCGAAAACTCGAGGATTGAGGTCATGAATCCAATCCACGCCTTCGGCGTCTCGAATCACGTCGAAGCACATCAATCCGCTGACGCCTAGTTCGTCGATCAGGGTTCGGGCGTCACTAATCAGTTTTGCGTCATAACGGAACTCAACCATGCTCGAAGGGCCGCGCACGTAGACGCGTTTGAGAACTTCGTACGTCGCCACGACGTCAAGACGACGATTGTTGACGCACGTCGCGCAAACGAGTGAAACGCCGCTAATGAATCGTTCGAAGAACCAGTCACTGGGCTGCTCAACAGTCGCGATGAACGCTTGAAGATCATCGAGTGAATTGAATACCTCGACTCCGGAGCCAGAAGAACTGATTCGTCGCTTGAAAGCAATCGGCAACGAAAATTGCGCGACTGCTTCCGTCGCCGTGGTGGTCTCAATCAGAAGAGTGTCGGGAGTCCGCAGACCGAGATTTCTCAGCTGCGTCGCCATGACCAACTTGTCAATGAGGACAGATCGACCTTCCCAATTGTTAGAGCGCTGACACTTGGGTAGCAAGTCGAGCGCTCGGTAAGTAGTTGCAGCGAGGCTCTCGACCGGTTGGACGTCCGTTATGTACTCGTCCGACAGGGCTCTCGAGAGTTGTTCTGGGTTCGGTCGGAAAGGAAAGGAGATGTGCCGATCGAAAAGGATGTTTCCCACCTGCCATCCAACGGTTCCCACTGAGACGCGAACCGTCCGGATTCCGGATTGTCGAAGCATTGCGGCGAGCTGAAAGAAACTCTCCCATGGGCCGTCGTCGACGAAAACAACGGTGGGCTCGTCTCGAGACCGTCTACGGGGCATCGGGGACATCGAATCCGCGGCGAAAGTGAAGGTCGAACATCAGGCGTCGACGGCGACTTCGGCGCACGAGCGTCGCCACTCATTTGAATTCGACGACTTTCGCAAGAAACGCACGGCGCACCATATCCATTTCTTCTCGCTGAGGATTCTGGCTCAAGGATGCCATACGGCGTACTAGAACGCCGTCACTGACCTGGAATCTTGTACGCTTTTGGGGATTTTTGACTTACGAACGTGAGTGTGCTTATCTGGCTTGGCCCGCTGCAGTCATTGTCTTGGCCCGCGTTGACTTCACGTGTCGGCAATCTTCACGTTCGATGAATGCAGGCGTTCGCGTCGTTGCCAGGCGGTAATTAATCAGAACGATTTGATAGTCGCGAGTGGAAAGTGATTCGAAAGTGGGGGGAATGAACACCGAAGTTACGATCGTTGGAGCTGGGCCGTACGGGTTGTCGCTCGCGGCCTATTTGAGAGCTCGAGCTGTCCCTTTTCGAATCTTCGGGATGCCCATGAGCTTCTGGAAAGACTCGATGCCAGAAGGTATGTCGCTCAAGTCAGACGGTCACGCTTCATCGATTTACGATCCGTCGGGTTCCTTTACCCTCGCTCGCTACTGCAGCGAAGAGGAGATCCCGTACGATGACTTGGCGCTGCCCGTAACGCTCAAGACTTTCATTTCGTACGGTCTGGCTTTCCAGCAAATCAAAGTGCCAGAAGTCGAGCAACGCATGATTACAGCCCTGACGGAGAACACTGAGGGATTCTCGGTGAGTCTTGACCAGGGTGAAACTTTCACCACGCGCAAGATCGTTCTTGCCACCGGCGTTGACTATTTTGCCCATGTGCCAACCCAGTTCGCTGATATTGGGGCCGAGTTCTTGACCCACAGTTCGCAGCACGCAGATCTTTCGGAGTTTGCCGATCAAGACGTTGCGATCATCGGTGCGGGAGCCTCCGCGCTTGATCTTGCCGCTCTTCTCAATCGAGTTGGCGCCCGACCTGTCATCATCGCGCGCCGGGCCGCCGTAGAGTTCCATAGCCTCCAACCTTTGCCGCGCACGTTGCTTAGTCATGTTCTTGCCCCCACCTCCGGCATCGGTCCTGGATGGCGCCCTTGGTTATGTTGCAACGCTCCCCTCGTCTTCCACTTCCAGTCTGAGAAGTTGCGATTGCGAATAACTAAGGGCTTTCTCGGTCCCGCCGGAGGATGGTTCATCAAAGACGAGATAGTTGGCAAGGTCCCAATGATCCTTAACTCAGTGGTCGAGGAAGTCTCCGTCGAAGAAGGTCGTGTTCGATTACACCTATCGACGAGCGACGGCGAGCACTCTGACTTGTCGGTCAACCACGTTATTGCGGCCACCGGATTCAGAGTGGATGTTGATCGACTCACCTTTCTCGATGAGTCACTTCGAGTTCGAATAAAGCAGGTCGAGAAGACGCCGATCCTCTCGCCCCATTTCGAGTCTTCAGTACCCGGTCTCTTTTTCGTTGGATCCGCCGCCGCAAATAGTTTTGGGCCCGTGCAGCGATTTGCGGTGGGTGCGAAGTTTGCGGCTCGTCGAGTCTCTCGACACCTCCGGCGCGCAAGGAAGTCCCGATAGCGCTCGGACTCAGTGACGAAAGTCGATCCTGACCGCGGAACGACGAGGTTCAAGTTCCGTTTTTGCGTGCTCACTTCGAAACTCGCGACGGTAACTGATTCCTCACGATGGTCGTCATCTGCGCTTCACAAGTTTTTTCGTCCCAGAGATCAGCGTTTCACGCGGTTGGACATCAACTAGGTACGTCAAGGGACGTAGGTGCGCTAGTGCGTTCTCGGGCGTTTCGTACTAGGTTTCGCTGATGAGTTGGAGGACAGGACTCGCAAAGTTCACTACTGGTGTCGTTGTCCTGATATTGGTATTGACGGCCACTATCATCGCGTCGCCGCTGGCGTCAGCCGCGCCTATTACTCAAGTGTCACCAACATCCGGCACGACTGACGTCGTCGGGAGCGCCACGTTCACCGCCGCCTTGGCCGCGGACCCGAGTTTCGTCGGGGTCACCTTCGCCAATGCGACTTTGGACTTCACCATTACGCCCAGTGGTGTGCTCCACACGCCTGGAACCCTGACAGTCGCCGGTTCGCCCTACGTTGTTACTGGTACCGACACCGACCCTAACGGCGACACGGGAACGTGGACCTACACCCTCTCGGTGACGTCTGACACGATCGTCCAAACGTCACCTACTTCCGGCACGATTAACGTCGTCGGAAGCGCCGCGTTCAGCGACACGTTGGCCGCGACCTCGGGCTTCGTGGGACCGGTCAACTTCTCCAACCCGAGCTTGAGCTTCACCATCACGTCGAGCGGCGTACTCAGCACCCCTGGAACGCTCTCAGTCGCCAACTCGCCGTACGTCGTGACGGGCACTGACGCAGACGCGTACGGGGATACAGGGACCTGGACGTATTCGTTGACCGTGACGCCTGACACGATCGTCCAGGGTCCCCCCACCTCGGGTTCCACTAACGCCAACAACAGCGCAACTTTCACAAGTGCGCTCACGGCGACTTCAGGCTTCCATGGACCTGTCACCTTCGCCACAGCGACTTCAGGCTTTACCGTCACCGGCGCCAACGTCTTGTCCACCACTGGAACACTGTCGGCTTCAAACTCGCCGTACACCGTTACTGGAACTGACACTGACACGTACGGGGATAGCGGGACCTGGACGTATTCGTTGAGCGTGACATCGCCAGTCCCCAAGACAACGACGATCGTCCAAACCTCACCAACGACGGGTTCAGTCGCAATCACGACCTCGGCGGCGTTCACCTCGGGACCGATCGCCGTTCAAAACAACACCGGACCGGTCACCTTCGTCACGACAAAGTCAACTCCGGGTCTGACGGTAAGTGCCTCCGGCCTGATCTCAACAACAGGGACACTGGCAGTCGGCGCTTACAGCGCTTCGGGCACTGATTCCGACGTTGAGGGCGACAGCGGCACGTGGAGGTACACCTTGAACGTGACCGCGGCCGCCGTGGTGGTGACGGTCACGTTTGACGGCAATGGCGGCACTGGGACGATGAAGCCCGAGAGCCGTAGCGGGCCCACCGCGCTCTCGTTGAACCGGTTCACCCGGGCCAGGCATACCTTCATTGACTGGAACACCTCGGCCAATGGATCGGGAGTCAATTACGCGAATGGTGCCGTGTTTCTCTTCGGTTCGTCGACGACCCTCTTCGCTCAATGGAAGTCCGGGAGGGTCCCCTCGCGCACCATCACCTTCGCCGCTAATGGTGGAATTGGCTCAACGGCCTCAGAGATCCACAACACACCGACCGTAATCTCCGCGAATCATTTCAGGCGAGCCGGCTACACGTTTGTCAACTGGAATAGCTCAGCCAGAGGGTCCGGCAGACGCTTTGAGGCTGGCGCGACGTACCCGTTCAAAAAATCGATCACCCTTTACGCCCAGTGGAAAAAGGTGGCGAAGAAGCCTTCCCCCGTGGTCATTTTCGTCGCCAATAGAGGTATCGGCACGATGGCGGTGGAAAGTCACCGCGGCCCTACGAGACTTACACCTAATCACTTCAGGCGAGCCGGCTACACGTTTATCAACTGGAATACTGTCGCCAACGGATCAGGTTCTAGATATTCAAACAAGGCCATCTACACCTTCACGGCCTCGACCACGCTGTTCGCCCAGTGGAAGAAGAACAAGAAGATAGTCCCGCCGCCGCCAAAGATCACAGGACCAGTGGTTGGACCCTTTGCTCGCGGATCATCAACCCTCACTCCCCTTCTCGAAAACCAGATTCAAAACATCGCGGACGAGGTGAAGGCGAAAGGGAACACGCAGATAGCCCTACTCGGCTACGGCAACAAGCTCAACGTGTCCGAGGAGCGCAATGGTGGGGTCATGGCGAAGAACACCGAATTGGGTCGCGCCCGTGACCAGTCGGTTGCGGCGTACTTAGAGGGCCGTCTCGGCGCTCTCGGTCTCAAAGGTTGGACTATATCTGTCGGTGTGACGGCGGCGAATCCTGATTCAAGCCAGTACGAGACTGGGCTTGTGATTGTAACGCTGTCGTAGTCGCCCGCTCCGAAATGCGCCTACCAAACAACTGGCTCTTCCGTCACGACAGAGACGGCCGATATCTCGGTCGGATTCGGAAGTCATCGATGAAGGACAAAGAACTCTGGCATGGGTCCACTCTCTTGTGCGCGGTTCGGATTATCAAGGTTTCATAGGGTCGAGGCCGATAGTTTTGAACTAGAGGGCCTTGCCCAAGTACATTTCAGGGGTGAGGACAACCCCGTCGTACAGGCAACGATTGGCCACTTCCCGCTTACTCCATCGATTCAACTTTGGTCCGACGCCCGGCCAATACGCAGAGTTATTACAGCGCGGCATCAAAGCGACTCAAGCGACCGTGCTCCAGCGTGGGCTGGTTGACCCGGGGATCAGTTCAGTCGCCACGCCGGCCCTCGCGGATCTAGGTCCCTTTCCGGCTCCGAATACTCCGGCGGCGACATCGTTCTGGGACGCCATTTACCGCGACAACTCCGAGTTGGTGATGTGGTGGCTCGACCGTATGGTCGCGTCGCACCATCCCCTGGCCGAACGTATGACGTGGTTCTGGCACGGGCACTGGGCAACGTCGAATTCGAAGGTCTTCTATCCGCTCACGATGCTGAAACAGAATAACACGCTCCGTAAGTACGCTCTTGCGAACTTTGAAGACATGACGAAAAAGATGGCAGTAGACGGAGCACTGAACTATTGGCTCGACAACGAGGACAACTACCTTTCATCGCCTAACGAAAATTTGGCGCGTGAACTCATGGAGCTCATGACGCTCGGGGTGAACAAGTTCACGCAAGACGACGTCACCGCCGCCGCTCGAGCCCTCACGGGTTACTCGACCAACTTGTCGAACGGCAGCGTGACCTTTGACGAAAAGCAGCACTACTCCAAGCCCCTCACCGTACTCGGAAAGACGTCGAAGCTCGACGCCACGAGCCTCGCGTCGCTGATCGTATCAAGAGACGAAAACGCCAAATATATTGCGGACCGCGTGTGGTTCCGATTCGTCTCTTCCTCGACCACACCACCGGCGTCGCTCAAGGAAAGTTTCGCCCGTCGCGACATCTCGTCGCTCGTCACTGCCCTGGTTCGCTCCTCGGCGTGGACTGATTCAAGGAACACTCTCGTTAAATCACCCGTCGAGTGGTTCGTCGGAGCATGTCGAGCCTTAAAAGTGCAGCCGTCAAGGTTGCGTCCCAGTGATGTTCAATGGGAGCTCTCCCAGATGGGCCAGATACCGTTCAATCCGCCCAACGTTGGCGGTTGGCCTTTTGGTCAGGCGTGGCTCAGCGGTGTCGCGTTCCAGTACCGATTTGAATTGGCGCAGAGCATCGTGGCGATCGGCGATCTCGCCCCGCTCTCGGTGCCGAAATCAAAGATGGTGCAGGCGTGCGCCGATTGGCTAGGAGTGGCCGAGTGGTCGAGGCGAACCGCGAGCACTCTCGCGGCGGCGACCGGAACCCCCGCTGAAATGGCAATCGCTGCGTTGCTCTCCCCGGAGTACGTGGTGAGCGCATGATCAACTGTGAGTTCGACCGACGGCGATTTCTCCAGTGGACCGGTGCCAGCATATTTGCCGCGATGTCCGCCCAAGTGTCGTTGGAGACGTTGGCGAGCGCGGCGAGTACCTCACCGCTCCCGCCTTCCACACCGATTCTTGTTCTGGTGACGCTCTACGGCGGCAATGACGGACTGAACACCGTGGTTCCCTTTACTGATCCCACCTACCACAGCGCCCGATCCAATATCGCGCTTTCCTCGTCACAGGTCCTTCCAATCACCAGCACGCTCGCGCTCAATTCGTCGATGCCAACGATCAAGGCGTTGTACGCACAGAACAAGGTGGCAATCGTTCAAGGGGTGAGTTATCCCAATCCAAGTCTTTCGCACTTTTCCTCGATGGCCATCTGGCAGTCTGGTTCGCTGGCGGACAACGTGACGTCTGGTTGGATCGGCCGCTGGCTCGATCTCCAACCCCACGACCCCTTCAACGCCATCGGAATCGGTTCGACGTTGCCCCCCTTGATGGTCGGCCAGAAGAGCGTCGCGTCTATGGTGAGCCCACACGGAATTCAACTTCCGTGGGGACCCGTAGCGTCGTTGCTGCCGCGTCTGGGTCGCACGTCGTCGTCGGACGCTCCTTTGGAGGCCGCCGCCGCGTCGTCGATCACTGACCTCTTCTCGACGGCGCAGGTGCTCGCGCCGCTCGTTACCAAATCACCCACCGGCTCGTTGCTGAACCAACAACTTTCGTTGGTCTCAACCCTCATAAACGGCAACGTTCCCACCCGGGTGTGGGAAGTGAACTTGAGTTCGTTCGACACCCACACGGGAGAACAGTCCGATCAGAATTCGTTACTGGCCGAGATCGACGCCGCGGTCGGTGCCTTCATGACGAGCATTAGCGCCGGAGGTCGTTCCAACGACGTCACGATCATGATCTATTCGGAGTTCGGTCGCCGAGTGATGTCGAACGCGAGTCTCGGCACAGATCATGGTACGGCCGGCCCGGTGTTCCTCATTGGCAACACAGTCAAAGGTGGCTTGTACGGAGAACAACCACCGCTGAACAGTCTGGACGCGAACGGGAATCTTAAAGTGACGACGGACTTCCGTGATGTCTACGGCGGACTGCTCCATGACGTGCTGAACACTCCGGTGGGGGACGTGATCCCATCCTGGAGAACGACTCTCTCCGTTCATTGAGTGTTTCGCTTCTTAGGTTCGGCGACGACATTACAAGCCATCGCGATTCAGTAGATATCCTCGTCGGGACTTTAATTCTTAAAGCCGTGCTGTCGACGTCCACGTAGGCATCACCAGAGAACTTGGCGCGGAATCAAGATCGAGAATTGTTGGATCGCAGTCACGACCACCAGAGAAAGGGTTACGGCACAATGGTGACGTGGGACGTCGGTGAGCGATACGACCTTCCGTAGCCGGTGTACGTCGCGTAGATCGACGTCGATCCGACCGAAGGATTTGGAATCGTGATCAAGCACTCACCGAACGGGTTCGAATGACAGTAGGCCACTCTCGCGCCGAAGTGAACCGTGATCACGCTCGTGGGATAGATGCCAATGCTGTTCGCGAGTACTCCGGTGACTTGGATGACAACCGGCACCGATTGAGCACTGACGAGTTGCGCGGCGACGGCGGTGAAACTCCATGACGGGACCGGAATCGCGTACTCCGGGTCGGTCGCCACTGAATAGCCGTAGCGGTTGTGCGCTTGCGCCGTGATCCAGTACACCTGATGGTTCGTGAGCCCTCTGATGATGCAGTTCGGCTGGTAGAAGACCGGCGCGGAGCACTGCTTGGTGACCGTTCCGTTCGAAATCGTGACGCGGTAGCTATTCACCGGCGCGCCACGCACGGTTGAGGGTGGATGCATGTACGTCCACACTTCCCCGTTATGGATGTTCCCCGATACTTGCTGCGGCGACATGGGGATCGCCGCCGCGCAGTCGGCGGCCGTGCTCGACCACGCGATGTTCCCCGCGCCGTCAACCGCGACGAATCGCTGCGCGCCGTACGACACGGCCGTCCACGGGGACGCTACGTCGGTCGGCACCGGCGCTTCGGACCACGTCACCCCTGACGTCGACGAGAGGAAGTTGTTGGTTAACCCGGAGGGCTGACCGACCGCGACGAAGCTGCCGCAACCAAACGTCGCGTCACTGATCACTTGGGCCGTCGAGTTGCGGTGCAGCGTCCAGACGTATCCGTAGACGGACGTCGCAATATAACCAGAACCCGAACTGTCGAAGGTGACGAAGTTTCCGTTGCCGTACACCACCGCGCTCCACTTCAAGCCGGCCATGGGTGCCAAGTGCCTGCTCCAATCCAAGCCATTGGTCGACATGACGGTTGCACCCATCGCCGAGTCAGCCGCGACGAAATGTCCACCTCCGTACGCGACGGACGTCAGGTCGTAGTTTCTGTGGCTCCACGCGGTTGTCCAATGCCTCACGTCCGTGGACGTCATAATTTGTCCTTGCGAACTCACCGCCACGAAGCGCCCTTCGCCGAACGTGACACTGGTCCACTGACCACTCGGTGCGGACACCGCAGACCAATCGACCCCGTTCGTCGAGACAATCTCCTCGGGACTGGCGTTCACCGACGACAGGGCTACGAATTGACCGTTCCCGTAGGTCACGGACTTCCAGGATCCGGTCGGCACCGGATGCTCGGTCCATGTTGAGCCGTCCGTTGATACGGCGACTGCTGCACCGTCACCCAGCGCGACCCATTCGCCGTTAGCGAAGTCAACGGCGGACCAACTCCCCACTGGCGAGGGAGCGGTCGCGACGCTCCAGACGGCCAGGGTTGAAGATCCCACCGCGCCTGTCACGGAAGGCGAGACGAGCGAGGACGCAGCAATCAGCGTCGCCACTGCAGCCGCGACCTTACGTCGAGCGCCCGGTGAACTCATACCCTTGCCTTTCGTTAATCCCTAATCTTGACCCAACAAACGTACTCATCTCTCAAGGGGCCCCAAACAAGTCCTCAATTCATGCACAACACGAGGAGCCACCGAATCAGGTAAAGCGTGCGATCCGGCGACTCAACATTTGCCGTCATCGTCAGCGAACGGTGGGAAATCAGTCCAGCCCCAAACCTTTCGAAGCGCGATACAGTGAACTGAAAGTCGTCGTTCGACAAGTTCATCGTTGGGTGCCACGAAGTGCATCTGGTTCGTTGACTTGAGGCTTGTTCTTTTCGCTTTGCACTGTTGTCTTGTCAACATCGAACCCGACAGTCAGGCATCGGACGCGTCCGGAATGCTGAGCATTCGGTTGACAATTATCTGAGACTTGCGTCAGTTGGTGTTGAGGTCTTCAATATCGCGAAGGTGGAACTATCGGTGAGCGGCTTCGAGCACCGAGAATTTCTCGAGTGGGGGGCGTTCACGTGACTCGCACCCGGAGTTGGATCCGCTAGGGAGTTGTTTGAGCAACGACGGTCGCGCTCGCGATCCCGCCGCCATGAGTGATGCTGAGCGAGATCTCTCCGATGCCTTGGGTCCGAGCAATCTCAGCGGCTTCATCGTGGAGCACCACTTCAGGTCGTCCGCCCGTAGAACGACGTACTTCAATGGACTTCCATCGCGGAATGGTCTCGCCGATATCGAGAATCTTTAGAACAGCCTCTTTCGCGGCAAAGCGCGCGGCGAAGCTGCTTGCCGCCGCTGGGCCGTCACCGCAACTCTCAATCTCGTCGTCAGTAAAGAGTCGGCGTGTATAGCGCGCGCCAAACTCATTGATCGACGCTCCGACCTCCTCTATTGATTGAACGTCAATCCCGACGAGAATGCTCATGTATACCTCTCACACACACTGCGATAGCCACCGTCATCCGTTGTGACTCCGCGCCACCGGCCTGTCACGACCTCGTCTGATTGGCACGGCCACGTTACCCACTCAGATGGGAATTGAAAAGATGTTACTCGTCTCGGTGCCGTGCGCTCTGGGCTACACCGGCGCGCCACGCAAAACGTCCCTCGTCGAAACCGGGGATGTGACTACGTCGCCGAATTTCGCAATGCACGGTATCGCAGCAACAACCGCGTACCTTTGGTCCACGTCGGAAAGTTCCGAACCGCTGCCGCAGTGGCGTGATCCTCGCGAACCACGAGATCGACACTCGTGAGTCCGTTCGCCGACGCCCATCCCGCGGCTCCGGAGGTCGACGCAGAACTGCAGGTCGTCGTTGAACATGATTGACCGACCACTCGGACCGCGACGCCTGTTGGGACGTTGTATGACAGAACGGTTGTCTTGGTCGCTTCGGGCAACGCCCCGTCCGCCGAAGTACATTCGTAACGTACGAGGTCGTGCTCGATTGAAGCCCCCGCAGAGTCCTCCACGCCGTTTGGGATTATCGCGTAAGAAACGATGGTGTTCGTCGACGGTGAAGATCTCCACAGAAGTCCAAGCAACTGCGACGAGGTCCCGCAGCGTGCCGGGCCCGTCGGGGTCGCCACGGTGGTGAACTCCGTCGCACTCTGGACGTCAGAGAAACTGGCCGCGATGAATTCCGTGCCAACCGCCACGCCGAGGCCGCCGGTCGCGCTCGATTTGAGCCCCGCTGTCGAACCCCGTGACAAGAAGACTGTTCCAATGACGACGAGAATGATCACCATCACTATCAACGCTTCGAGAGCGGAGAAGCCCTCGCTTGAGAAGTACCCATTCCGAGCCAGACGCGCACTTTTCGAGCGGACGTCGCCGCCCCTCAATCGCGACCGCGATTCCGTTGCAATCCTGATCGACTTCATCCGTTACACCACGAAATAGAATTACCAAGCCCTGACAATCGTCGAACGTTAGAGCTGTTGCGACGATGAGGGATACGAAAGTTCATAATTCTCTTGAAGACCTCAACGTAGACGTTGAAGAAATACTCAAACACCTTGGTAAAAGAGTGCTCATGCGAGATCGAAAGGTTGAAAGATAATTTGACGCGTTGAGGAACTTCTCTCGCAGGTACGGTAAATGTCACGGCGGCGGCCACCCCCATACCGACGATTGGTGCTGCGAACGTCCTTACCACCAAGTCTGGTAACAGAGTCTTGAGGAAACGCTTCATCGTCATTCACCCGTCGGTGAGCAGTCCGAGACTGTGTCGATTTGAGCGTTGGAATTTAACTTCGGCGCTACGTACGACTCTCGAAACCTCCGCGGAGTCGAGATTGCCTCGTTTTGCTCAGATTCGAGAACAGATTTGAAGGAGTACTTCTCTTCATCAAAAGCAGCGGACTTGCCATCGAGCGGTCGACCTTGCTCGATGGAGTGCTCAAGCACGCCTCGCTGTTCGGCACTCGACGAAGACGGCCTTTCGGCCGTATTGAGAAGTCCCTTGAATGCTTCTCGGATCATCGCAAGCGAGAACGTGCTTTGAGCTGAAGGAGAGTCCAGAACCGCAGAATCGCGTCGATCACCCGCGCCGACCGACGGCACTGGTGGTGTCGTCACGGCGCGCCGCGTCGGCGCAAAGGCAGACATGTTCATGGTTTCCCCAACATCTGCCCCTGCGGGAAGTGACTATTACACTTTCGTTTCAATTTGTCAAATAGTTGTGATTTGGTAGTGATTTCGTAGTGAATTATTGACTCGAGAGATAGAACACTTTGACGGATGCACCCGTTGTGCGGTGGTGTTTACTCCGCCGAGTTGAGCGTTCGATCCCAAAAAAGTTCCTCAAAGACGCACATTGGATGATTGCGTAGAAATCAGCGTGCTCAGTTCAAAAGCGAACTCGGCCGGACGTGATCTCACCCGGCGGCGCCCTCTTCATGACCAGACATATGCCCGGCGTTTTGACTGTCATCGGTCTATCGATTGAGGAGCTAATCGCAGATCCAAGCTGCAGTCAGTTAGCTCCAATCAGCGGGCCTCTTAGACTTGCGGACCTTCTTCCTCTTCCTTGTTCGTCGCTGACGCCGTCCTCGCCCTGAACATGCGACCAAAGTCCGAACGAGTCGTTAAGGACATCAACCAACCGAGTGCTTCGCCAATTGTCGGCCTCTCCTCTGGTTCGGCCGCTCCAATGACGCGCTGGAAAAAATTAAAAGTCGTTTCATCTCGGTCCGACTTGTGAACGACGCCGCCTGCCAGGAGTAGCCCATACGACCGTCCTTTTGAGGTAGTCATCACTCTCTTTTCTGCGAGCACGCAAGTTCGTCCCACCATGATTCGACTGGATCCGTCTCAGTAATTGTCATCTTGTAGAAATCAGTGAACGGCTATAGCTCACCTTATGAGAATTTGCACTCATCTGCCGTGGCGGATTCGACCAGAGATTCGCCTTTGTTGGTTTCTATGTCCTCAATCACCAAGACGGGGTTGACCGATACTTGATGTTTTGGTCCGCACTCGCTCTGCGCTTTCCATCGAAGACGAAGCGTCGCGGAATGGATTTGATCTCTCTGAGTGCAGTCTCCTGGTTGTGGGTACTTGGCTTGATGCGTTTCGAACATCGTCGACATCCCGACGTCTCCGATCCAACTACCAATTGGCCAAGGACCCTTCAAATCTTGATCAGGCAACGTTGATCCACTTGCGTCAGTTGCACTGATTCTTAGGTCATGGACTTCATCGATGGAGTTTGGCGCACCAGTTTGGACCACGATAGATAACCCACGTGCACACTTCGTTTTTGCAGTCCGTCAAGAATTCACTCCGCCTGGCAAAACTGGTCCGGTCGAACGCTTCCAACACAAGAGAAACTTCAAATGATTCGGCACTGCAAAACAACAACGTGAACGAAGCGTTTATGAAGCGGAAATCGACTCACAATGACCAGTTTTACAATGGTTGAGCGTTAACATTGGAACGGCATTCATGCGGTCGCAACGAGTTGTACGCAGTAAACGCGTGGCCCTCCCCGGCAAGGGTTTGTTGGGAAAGACCACCTCAGCTGAGCACTGAGTACTGACTTCGAGAACACCGAAGCACTCCAACATGAAACACGAAAACTCACCCCCACGCACGGCGGTCCCTGTGATTTTCATCGAAAATTAACACGATCGGTGTGGATTAAGGTGGGGACCCCTTCTCTCCGCGTTGCCGCTTCGACGATTGGCGCCGTACGGCGCACAAAATTTCCATCAGCGCGTACGTGACGATACGGATACGGGTTCGTCAGTCCGACCATAAACATGGAGTCAGACACCCCTACGCTCCGCGCGCTACACTTCGTCTTCCATCGAACTTGGGCTCGAAACGGTCGTTCTTCGCCTGCTCAAACACGAAGGCATCAATACCCCGTCAAATGTCCGACAATACGGTCTTTTTGGGACTTTCGTCGTCCATGATATCTCCGCCCTTCGATTTATTCGGAGGTGTTTCTCAGTGCTCAGCTGAGGTGGTCTTCCCCAACATGCCCTTGCGGGGGTGGACCACGTCCTCGTGGCATTTTGAAATCTGCTGCCCCATATCGTGACCGCGACGTCGACCTTCCAAGGTGAATTTCTTTGCCGACGTCGACGACGCGCCACGTCCCCGAGCTAGAAGTCGCCTCGAAAGACCCGGCGTCGGTCGAGCGGCGCGAACTTCAGGGACATCGAGACGCTGTTATCCCCTTGACTAGTACGTGGGACGTAGTAGTCTCAACATCATGGCGAAAACAACACCCCCTCTCACCGACGAACTCGGGCGTCAGAGTGAGCCTTCGTTCCTTATTCTCACGAGCTTGGCGTCGGGCGAGAAACACGGTTACGCACTGGCGAAGGACGTTGAAGCCTTCTCCGGCGTCACCCTCGGTCCTGGCACCCTTTACGGAGCCATTTCGAGACTCGAAGAACGAGGCCTGATCGCACCGGTGCCCAGTGAAGATCGTCGCCAGCCCTACCAACTCACGGCAAGTGGGCGAACGGCGCTCGCCTCAGCTGTTCGCGACATGCGGGCGTTGGCCGACGAGGGGGCGCATCGCCTCCGATTGAGGGTCGTATCTCGCCGACGCACTCTTCGACCCCTGTGTATGGGGGAAGCCCAATGAAGGCCGCCGAGCGATACGAGCATGTCCTTCGGTGGTACCCACTTAGATGGCGCAACAAATATGGTGATGGCCTAGTCGCGCTTTTGGAGGACACCTACGGCGAAAACCCTTTGTCACTGCGAGTTCGAGTCTCGCTCGCCCGGGCTGGGACCGTGGAACGCGCTCGAGAAGCCGGAGTACTTGGTGAGAGCGCAACTTCGAGCGAACGACTGAAGGCTGGATCGCTGCTCGTTCTCCGTGGATGGTCACTCTTCGTCGTCGCCGGTGCCACGTTCGCGAAATTCACCGAGCATTGGAGCATCGCAATGGCGTCTTCCCACCGAACCTTGCCCACCATTGCTGTGACCACAACCCAGTGGGCAGGCATTGTCAGTGTTTTCGCCATGCTTTTAGCGGCCGCTTTCGTGCTGCCGACCTTCGTTCGTCACATACGAGTGCAGGGTTGGACGTCCGTACGGCGTCCCATCACGCGTGGCCTTGTCTCGATATTGACGACCGCCGGGTTGGCCGCCGGGGTGATTCTGTGGGCACATCATTTGAGCATGAACCAACGAAACGGTGGGTCAGCGCTCTTCGGCGCCGCCGCTTCAATCTTCGGATTCGTAGCCCTCGCTGCTCTTGCCGTCGTCACCTCGACGGTGATCACCGTCGCGCGTGCCATCGACCTTCGTAGCGAGGCGTTGCGACTCCTCGCCTCCATAGCCATCGGGACGACCCTGTTGATGGGCGTCTTCGCCTGTGGGATAGGGCTCTGGTGGGCAAGCGAAGCGACCTACGACCCACGTTTCCTGGCCAACAGCATCGGCAGCGGCTTGCTCGCGACCTCCAACGCGGTGCCACCACCACCACTGGTTTTCGCGGGCGTTTTATTGGTGGTGGGACTCGCGAGTGCACTCGCTGGTTCAGTTCGAGTTCTCGGAGGATTAAAACGGGATTGACGAAGAGCGAGTCCTGCTCCTGGTTCACCAAACGTTAAATATATTTGGTGACGGGCGAAACTCCAAGGAGCGGGGTCGACCTTCCTTATCGGATCGGCGATCGTGCCGGCGAAGCTCACGGCGCGCCTCTTCCGTCGCAAGATCGCGCGGATGTGTCGAACGTCTAGAGGCCCGAGAGTTTTCGGATCGGTCGGGCCAAGGCTGAGTTGTCGTCATCGCCGTAGCCCTGCGAGATCAGTCCATCTTCGAACGTCGCGGCGAGTGAGGTGACCGGAAAAACGGCTCCAACGCTCTTCGCAAGGTCGAGGCCGATGCCTAAGTCCTTGCGGCCAACCAGTATCGAGAGCGTTGCGTTCTTCGCGCCTTCAGAACCTCCCGTGACCGGCGCGTCAAGCATCGCGACATGCTGCAACGACAGGCGCTCCGTGAATTCGCTGGCTTTCAGCGGACTGAGCGTCGAACAATCGATGAAGAGAGCCCCCGGAGCAAAGCCCTCCACGAGCCCGCTGGAACCGAAGAGGACCTCTTCCACCTGGGGCGAGTCCGTCAAACACGCGACAACCACGTCACACGAGCGCGCCAGTTCTTCGGCACTTGGCGCCTCAGTGGCGCCGAGTTCCACCAATTCGTCTGCTCGCCCGGCCGTTCGATTCCACACCGCGAGAGGAAAGCCTGCTCGCGCCAAGTTGGCCGCCATGAACGCGCCCATGGTCCCGAGACCGACGAAGCCAACGCGTTCCTTCGGGGCTACAACGCTCTCAGGGGTCGCACTCACCACATTCCTCTCCAATAACTTTCGAATTTGAGTCGATAACTCACCTGAGCGTACCAACGGCGATTGTTTCATTCGCTTGCCGTACTCTCTTGTTCGATACGAACGTCTCGTCTCAACAGTCAGACGTTCCTATCGGGGGCAAGTCGGGTGCCGGACACAGACGGTGGTCGGCCGCTTCGATTCTGGAGCGACCTGACGGCCGTTCTCGCCGGCGCTCGTGGAAGTTGCGGTCCCAAACACTCCGCCACGAACTGAGCAAACAGTTCGAGCGACGTGCCATCGCGTAGTGGCCATCTACGAGCAGACCAACTCCAGCAAGCAATTACCGCCCTTCCGTTCACCTGGCCCCTTTTGCTACCGCCGAAGACGTTCCTGCGGCCCACGCCGGTGCAGGTTGGTTGAATTGTGGAAGGCTGCGCCGAGGGGTTCCAGGACGAACTCGCTTCGGAGGGCAACGATGAAGAGTCTCACGATCGCAGCGATGGCGTTTGGAGCGGGTGTAGTACTCCTGGCCCCGACGGTCACCCCTGCAACCATGGCCTTCGCCTCGACCACGGTGAGCCTGTCGTCAACGCACGTGGTGGCTGCAGCGCCGATCACTGTTGGTCCTTCGCGCAGCGAATGTCTCTACGTAAATTTCATTGACACTGGTCTCGCATCCCTTCAATCCGCAGTAACGAGCTTCGATACGCTCACGAACTCGACCGTGACCTGCGTCTCGACTTACTTGAATGGAGCGGCGACGTGGGCCGATTGGGTATCTGCGTCTCGGGTCACCAATCCGTCAAACGGGTTCACCTCGTGGGTTGCTGAAGCGCCGCAAAGTCGCCAGCTCATATTGCAAGTGAACTTGATTCCCACGAGCCTCGAAAACGCAGTTGACCCGTCGATTTGGGAGCAGTCGTGCGCCAACGGAGACTTCAACTCCTACGCAACTCAACTCGGCACGAACCTCGTCGCCGCCGGTCTACAGAATTCGGTCATTCGTCTCGGCGCGGAAATGAACGGTGTTTGGGAGTCGGACTTTATCGGCACGACCACTCAGGATCAGACGATGTGGGCCACGTGTTTTGCCAACGAAGTGACCGCGCTACGTCAAGTGGTTGGGGAGCACTTCCTCATTGACTGGAACCCCAACGCCTGCAAGGGTGCGTACACGTACGCCAACTACTACCCCGGCAATGCGTACGTCGACATCGTGGGGCTCGACCTCTATGACGTGGCTTGCGCTACCCCAAATACACCGGTTCCTTTTGCACCCCTCGCGAGTGAGCCATTTGGACTGAACGATTTTGAGGCGTTTGCGGCTGCACAAGGAAAACCCATGAGCTTTCCGGAATGGGGTTTGGCGACAATCCCCTCGGGGGACGATCCTGCATACATCAACGGAATCGGATCAACTGTCGCCAACGGAAACTTCGCGTTCGAAACCTATTTCATGGGAGGAGGCACAAACTCTAAGGCGCTACCCCTCGGATCAAGTACGCCGTTGTCTAATGCCGCGTATCAAAACTGGTTCGGTCCGCCCTCGACCATTTCGGGAATCGTGACGGCGACCGGAGGAGGTGACCTCGCCGGTATCTGCGTGGAAGCGTTCCTCAACGGCACCGAAGTTGGCGCTGCGGGTCCGACCGCTGCCGACGGCACCTATACGATTTCCGGGCTTGCACCTGGTAGCTACGACGTCTTGTTCGCACCCGGGTGTGGCGGCGGTGACTACGCAACGCAGTGGTACAACGGCACGGCGCCGGGCACCCAGGTGGCGCCGGGCACCGCAGTCCCCGTCACCGTGGCTTCCCCGGCGACCGGCATCAACGCCGCGATGTCGGCGGGCACGAGCATCTCCGGGACGGTGAGCACAGCAGCAGCTGGAACTGATCTTGCAGGCATTTGTGTCAACGCGTTTCCAGTCGGTGGCACCAACAACGTTGGTACGGCCGTCACAAGTGCATCCGATGGGACGTACACAATTGAAGGGCTTCTACCTGGCAGCTACTATGTCGAGTTCCTCGCAGGTTCTTGTGGGGGAAGCTACCTAACGCAATGGCACAACGGCACCTCGACGGGGGCTTCGTCGAGGCCGGGAGCGTCGGCCGTTGCCGTGACCACGCCGACCCCGGCTACCAGCATCAACGCCGAGATGGCTCTCGGCGCAAGCATCTCCGGCACAGTAACCGCTTTCGTCAGCGGGTCGGATGTCGCGGGTGTCTGCGTGTCAGCAACGCCGACTGTTGGCGGAAGCGGCGGTTCCGCGATCACGGCGACCAATGGTAAGTACACCGTCTCACAGTTAGCGGCTGGTTCCTACGACGTGGTCGTAGACCCCACGTGCGGCGGCACGGTCACGACGTCCTACGCCTCGCCCCAGCCCACGTCGGGCGTGGTGGCAGTCACCGCCGGCGTCACGTCGACCAACAACGCGGGCCTGGTCCTAGTTCATTCCATCGTCATTACCATCACCCCGAGCACCAGCACACCGACCAACGCCGTCGTCGGCGGCAGTTCGTACACACCGAGCGCAATCGCGAGCTCGGGTGACAACGTGCAGATAGCACTCGATGGCTCGTCGACCGGTTGCGCGATCAACGCAGGCGTGGTGAACTTCACGGCGGTCGGTAACTGCGTTATCGACTTCAACGATCCCAGTCCCTCGGCGACCAGCGCAAACATTTCGGCTGCCCAGATCCAGCAGTCTTTCAGCGTCGCCGCACTAACTGGCGCTGGTGGTGGCGGCGGCAGTGGTGGTGGTGGTGGCGGTGGCGGTGGCGGCGGAACACCTCCAGTCCCTCCAGTTATTACCTCACCAATTCCACCGGCAGCGCCACCCGTAGTGGCACCCACTCTCTCAACGTCGATCCCCACACCAAGAGAGGTCACTTACACGAAGCACTCGTTGGTTCTCTCACCTAGGGCAAAGGATGTTCTCACTGCTCTCGCCAAGAGACTTTCTGCTGGAGGCTCCGTCACAATAATTGGGTACGCGCACGGCGACAAAGTGCTCGCCCGTCGGAGAGCCGCTATCGTGGCGCACTTTTTGGTACGCCAAGTTTCGGAGCATGTTTCTATAAAGATCATCACGACTTCAGACGTGGACAAGGTAGTAGTCATCACTACAAAGATGTGAGTCTCGGCTCGAGTGCGGCGGATGAACGCACGAACAATCAGAGAGTCCGATTCTTCAGCCACCCCATTCGCCAAATCATCCCAGCGCTCGAACTGTCAAGTCAACGCGATGTAGAGGTCGCAGAGATTCCACCCGGTGTGGCCACCTTCGATAAGTTGCCCGAGTGCATGGAGGGCCGAGTGACTGTCGTTCGCGTCGGTGACCGCTTCCCAGTCGATGCCGAGCCCACGGGCGCGTTCCACTGTGGAACCATCCACCCACGCGCCACCGACTCCCTCGACGAAGTCCCGGCCGTCTGAGGCTCGGGCCACGAAGACTGCGTCGCGCTCAAGTTCGGCCATCTCCTTCGCCATCAACCACGCGAACTCCTGACATCGGCCACCGGATCCCATACCTCGAACTCTCACCGTCACTTCACCGACACCGAGCATCGCGACGGCGCCGTTTGGCGAAGCTTCAGATCGAAGTATGCGTGCCCACTGCTCGCTGACGTCCGACACGTCACCTTGGACTTGGCTTCCCATGTCGACGACCCGGTAGCCGCGACGACTCGCCTCGGCGATCGCGGCGTCGAGCATTATTGAGGGTTCGGCGAGGACGGTGTTCTCATGGTGCGTGCTTAGCGGCATCACTAAGGCGGTCCGATTACGCGACGCCTCGAGAAATCGACTGCCCAACGGCGTCGCACTGAGGCCCACGCGCTCGAGGAGCGCCGATAACTCACTATCGCTCGGTTGGTAGTCGTAGGTGAGACCCGACGCCACCCACGTCGCACCCGAAATGACGTTGTCGACCATTATGAGACTGAGGGAGTGAGATGTGCGGACGTGACGAAGGACTCCCCCGCCCGCGATCACCGACGTGGACGCGCGAAGTTGGTTGAGGGTCGTGATGTCGACGCCCGACGTCATCGCCGCGTCCCAGAGCCCACGAAGGTCCGCGAGCGTCACCGGCGTTTCGGGAACCACGCAAAGGCTCGACGCGCCGCCCGACAGCAAGAAGAGCGTGTAGTCGGCGCGAGTCGGTTGGTCGAGGAACGACAGCAACGAAGCGCCCGCGTTCAGACTTCGTGAGCCGGGCATCGGATGCTCGCCGACGACGAGGTCGGGCGATGGTTCTCTCGTCGCGGCACTCGATTCGTCACAAATAACGAGCCGGCGAATGAGTCGCTCGCCCAAGACACTCGCCACCGCGTCTGCCATCGCTCGAGACGCCTTGCCGATCGCCACCACGTCAACCGCGAGGCCCCGGTGAAGCAGTCCCGCTGCAGCGAGTTGCCGTTCCGTGAGGGTGACGAGATCAAGGTCGTCGAACCACGTGCTGCTGACAACCCGAGCGTCATTGAGAAGTCGAGTCGCCTCGTTCGTCATCGCTCCTCCGTCATACTTACGCTGGCGGTGGTCTCTGAAGATTGGAGAAAACTCACCGTTCCATCTTGGCCGACATCGCTTGAAGAACGCTCTCGCACGGCGTTAGTCTGAGGTTTGCGACAGGAGTCACTATGGCGACCTCATCCGATCCCGTGCATCTCAGCAATCATCACCGCACGACGTTGGCCAAGATCTTCC